>ERZ773022.627-NODE-627-length-27441-cov-5.344337_pt1 | contig 27441 bp, 15 predicted proteins | sample MGYA00580839_ERZ773022 | MGnify/ENA primary metagenome ERZ773022 (study PRJEB29015, sample SAMEA2738020) | human oral metagenome | biome: human oral; feature: human-associated habitat; material: dental | place: China | collected 2044 ... | reverse complement strand
CCCAGCGGCGGGCACTCCGCCGTCTCGCGGCCGGGCTGAACCCGCGGATCCAGTCCTTGCGCCTTCCCGCCCTAGCGGGGTCTCCCCTGCCGTCTCCACCGACGCAGCCTGCTGTGCCCCGGCCGCAGAGCGATCCGCCTCAATCTGCGCCTGCGCGCGTTCGACGTCGACGAGCAGAGTGCTGTCCGTGACCTGGATGGTCGCGTCCGCATTCGGCGGAATGACGAGGCCCCAGTAGCGCCCGGTTTCGGGGTCCTTTCCGGTTGCGACGGCGAAGCGCTCTTCTTCCACCAGTACCGAGGAGAGCGCCTGCGCAATCGTGCGGTCGAGGACGTCGCGGCTTACGAGCCGCGGCATATACGCGTATTGGGTGAAGTAGCCCCACAGCTCGCCCACGGTGATCTCACCGGCGTCACGCCACAGCTTCGAAAGAACGCCATGCAGTATGGCGCCGAGATTGGCCGCGCCGAAGTCGGTGACGAGCTGCTCTTCGCGAATCAGTTTCGCGCTCACCCGTTCGGCTGTCGGCTGTTCGCCGGATCCCGGCACTTTGTTCAAAGGCAGCGTGAAGGGTTTGGTCGAGTCCGATTGCTCGGGGTACACGGCCCACACGAAGGTGTCGCGGATGCGGTCCGCGATGGTTTGATCGAGCCGGCCCACCCACTCTTCGGCCTGTTTGGACTGCTGGCGCGACAGATTGAGATCCTCACCGGTCTCTTTCACGCGCTTCCATCCGAGGTAGCTGCGAGTCGCAGCCTCCAGGCCGTCCAGTTCGTTCTTGTCTGCGAGCAGGAATACGAGGGCGTTGCGGTGGACGCGTTGGCTTGCGCCCTTCGATTCGACCGCGCCATGGACCCAGTTGAGTGCCGCGGAATCGGGGCTCTCCTTCTTCGTCACCGAGTGACGCGGGTGGACGAGCACGAGGCGGGTGCTCTCGAGATCGGGGATGTCGGCGCTGGAGGCTGGGGCCACGTGCACCCGGTCGAATACTCCCCGTTTCCGCTCTTCGCCTCGCAGACGCCGGGTGATCTCGTTCCAGACGGCCTCCTCGTCCTCACGGAGGCGTTCGGCATAGTCGTTGGCCGTCTTGGTGATCGAGGGCTGGGTGTCGAACCAGTAGTGGCCATGCTCCTCGTAGAAATACGTCGATCGCTGCGCGAGCTGTTCGAGCGCGCTCCCGAAGTTCCCCAGCGTATCGCCGGGCACGGCGGTGCCGAGCCACAGGTATTGTTTGTCGAGCCCCTTCCGGGCGCCCTCGCTTCTAGGGGCCGCGCCCATGAAAATCGTGCGGGCGATGCGCTGGGTGACGAACCGCTGGCCCAGGCTCGGCCGGGCACTGTCGATCTGACGGGCGGTTGAGCCCGGCCCGTCGATGTCGGAGTCGATGATCGGCTTCCACTGATCCTCCAGGTACTGCGTCAAGTCGGTGTTGACCGTTGTCGCGTCCAAGGGAACGTTGCCCGGCAAGATTAGCGGAGACATGTCGTTGGAGGCCCACAGTTCGTGCACGATCGACGAGACGAGCTTGAGCACGCCGCGTGTGCGCTGGAACCTCTCCAAAGTGGACCAATCCTCATACAGCCTGTCTAGAAGCTCCGGGTGCAGAGGGTAGCAGGCGCGGATCCTCTCCTCGTACTCCGCCCCCGGTACCGCGGCGTCCCGCGGGAACTTCCCTGCGTTGTTCCGATACATGGCTACGAAGTTGCGGGCCACGGCCGAGATCATCGTCCTCCCTTCCGCGTTCGGATCCTGGAAGAGCCTGCGGCGGACGATTTCGAACGATTCGTCCTTGCTCGACGGCCGCCACTGGTCGGCGACGCGGCGAACCACGTTCTGGAGGCGCTCGAGGGCCAGCCGTCCGTTCGATCCCCCGATCTCGATCTCGTTGCCGTGCCCGGCGTCGGAGGCGGGGATCGACACCACCAGCATGGCTCCGGGCACGGACCGCACGATCTCCGTCAACGACTGCGCGAAAGTGAACTGCGTGTCGAACGAACCCGCCGGAAGGTCGGCGTCCGTGAGAAGCTGGCGCGCGTAGGCCACCCATTCGTCCACGAGGATCAACACGGGTGAGTAGCGCCTGATCAGCGTCCGCATCGCCTCGCCGGGGTTGGTGCCCGCCTTGTCGTCTTCGGCCACCAGGCTGTACGCTTCATGGCCACCGAGCTGCCAGGCGAGCTCGCCCCAGAGGGTGCGCACTTCCGTCCCGTCCCCCTTGATGGCGGGCGAGCCCGCCTTGAGGGAGGTTCCCACGAGCGCGACCCGCCGCACCCCCATCCTCGCGAGATCCGGGTTGCCGCTGGCGGCGACGAGCTCCTGGACCTCCTGCGGCAGGTCGTGCGCCGGGGTGCCGCCGAACAGATGGTAGAGCGCGAGCATCGAATGGGTCTTGCCGCCGCCGAAATTCGTTTGGAGGTTCACCACGGGGCTGGCGTTCCCATCGCCGTTCAGCCGGCGCAGCGCCCGGGACAGGAGGTCGTGCAGGCCCTCGGTGAGGTAGGTGCGGCTGAAGAACTCCACCGGGTCCCCGTATTCCGCGCTCACGGCCTGCCCGGTGTGGACGAGGTGCAGGTCGGCGGCGAACTCCGAGGCGGTGAATTCGCCGCGCGCCACATCGTCATGGGGCCGGATCACGTCCCGCCAGGGTTTCAGGCCCGAACTCGGGTCGAGGGCCACCCGTTTGGTCTTCCTGCGGTTCTGCTCCTCGAACACGGTGCGTTGGAGGTCCACTCGCAGCTTGCGGACGTCCGCCGCCGAGTCCATCGCGTCGACGGCGTGCAGCAGGCGCTCGATGGTGTCAAGGGCGCGGATGGCGTCATCGGAGCTGAACTGCTCGTTGTGGGCCCACCTATTGCGGGTTTCCCGCAGTTCGGAGGCGAAGCCCTGCTGCGCGCGGGAAAGCACGTCCTTGAAGTGGAAGCCCTTCTCGGTGATCGCCCGCAACTGGACCTGAACGTCCCGCTTCGTCATCGTGCGCACGGCGCCGCCGTATTTGGCGGCGTCCTCCGCCGCCCATCGGGCAGGCCAGTCGGACGTGTCGAAAGCCTGAGTCATGACCGGATCGACTGCGTCCAGCAATCCTTCGGACAGCAGGTCGAAAGCCCTGCCGATCCGCTCCCGGTTGTTCATCGCCATGATCGTCTCCTAAATGTGACATTTCCGCATGTATTCAGCGCGAGGAGCGGTATCGACGCTCCTGCGGTAGAATCGAGTCCGCAAGCCCCGGACGAGGCCGCGTTAGCGGTCGCCGCGCCGGCGCAATTCTCTTCCCCCGGCCCCTGCTTCTTCGCTCCCATGCGCCTAGTCCGTCTCGTCGAAGTCGAGTTCCTGCTGGGCCGCCCGCGGGATCGATGCGATCCTGCGGGCCTGCTCGGATACGTCGCCCCATGCGCTCACGAGGCTGTTGAACAGGAGGGCGTCTTCGCCATCCTTCTTTTTCTCGGCTTCTTTGAAGAGCAGGAAGCCGAGTTCCTTCACCGCGTCTAAGCTCACACGGTCTTGGACGGTGGGTAGCAGTTCGGCCACCTTGTCGGCGCCGTCCTTCGCCATCGTCGCGGCGAGGCGCACCGTCGCTTCCCACACGCTCACGTGGTCGTCTGTGGCAGGGTCCCAGTCGCTTTCAAGCTGCGAGGGTGAGAGCAGCCGGGCTTTGCCGCCTTTCGCCTCGAAGATCCCGCCGCGCTCCAGAGCGCCGATCGAAGTGTCGGAGGAGCGCGCCAGCTGGTCCGCGATGCCGGAACTTTCTTCTCCCCAGCCGTATTGTCGGTACCACCTGACGGCGAAGCGGGTCTCCGGGTCGAAGTCCGATTCCTGCTCCCCCAGCACCTCGTCGAGTGTGGCGTTGATCAGCAGCAGCGCGTCCTTCACGCTCATGTCCGAGCCATCGGCTTCGCGCACCCGCGAGTACCGGGAGAACACCGAGATTCCCGGCCCGATCGCCGCCTGGGCCAGATCAACCGGGGCGATGCCTCCCTGCATGAGCGTGCGCAACATCACCGGCAGCTCCGACTTAAGCTGGGCGACGAAGGCCCGGCGGGTCGTTGCCTCCGCATTCTCGGGGCGAGGACGGCAGGCTAGAACAATAGACGAGGCTAGAGCATTGCTCCTGATGTCACGCACCCTACCCGCACGTTCGCTGCGTACTGGCCACGTCGCGGTAATTTCCCATCCTGCTCCGATGAGACCATCGAGCAGCGTATGCCATCCCGTTGACAAGGTGCCTTCATTGTTCGAATCTTGTTGTTTATAAGCATAATAAACTGTTATTGGCACATCCGAATTCGTACCGATACGGATGCGACGGAACACCGAATTGAAACCATCGACGAAAAACTTCGCAGCACCTCCTTTTCCGCCGTGCCGATATGGATTGGCAACGAGCTCGTCGACTTTGGGCGTCAACATGGTTTCAACGATATCTGGATGAATATCATTCAAACAATGTCGCAACCACACATAAAAATAATCAGATAAATCCGAGTAACCGACGTTATCATAGTAAGGAGGATCAGTAGATATGATTACATGATCGTATTTTCTATTATTTGCATCAATTTGATGGGTAAAACCAATACTTTCAGTATTAATATGTTTTATTACTTTTGCAATCCATTTAACTTGACCAAAAAAATTGCCTGCGGAATTCGAGAATAAATTGGTTTCAACAAAGTCCCAGGTCATAGAAATTGCTTGTCTAGTAAAGAGATGAGCAATTATGTCACGAGATATATTCCAAGTACATAATGAATTTAAATAGTCAGTTAAACGGCTCACAGCGAGAGCGAGATAGGTAATAATTGCATCAGCATAAGCCTGAGCAGCCTTACCGTCATTTTTAAGACGTTCACCGTCGGGTAATCCTGCAGTACGCGCGTCGGTCAACACCTGCTCACGTGCTTCGCTCACAAGGTCACTCAGCGTCGTCAAGGTAACGAGTTGTCGGTTTGTGAACAGATCGACCCAGCGTTTGAAGCCGTAGTTCTGAACGCGGAACCCGAGCGCTTTCTCCGGAAGTTCGGCATCGGGCAGATCTTCGGGCCGAGCAACTTCTGCGATATCTATATGTTCTGGAGTTGGCGAGAGGTAGATCTTACCCTTAGGGCCTTCCGCGACGACAGCGATGAGATGTGCACCCATTCGCCCGGAGCGAGCTTCTTTTCTAATGTAGTCCAAACCAATCGGCGTGGAATCTGCTAGAGAGACTGCACCCTTCCGGCCAACTGTGCCGTCAACAGTCGGCCCATCCGCGTTGTGCACGACCTCGTAGTGCACCCGCCCGTCTTCGACAGTGGCGCGCACCCACGCCTCGTGACCCTTCTTTTTGCTCAGCCACCACGAGTTGACCAGCGGCGTCTCGATGGGATTCGCCGGATTGGGGCTTCTGACGGTTCTCGCCCACTTCCATGCGATCACCGTGTGCTCGGTCCCGTCGGGCGCCACGGCCTTCGGGTAAAGATGACCGATTCTGCGTTCGGCCTTGTCCCGCATCCACTGGCCGTAGTAACGGACGTCCTCGGCGAGGCCTTCGGCGCGCTGATAGATGTTCTGCTCGTTTCCGCCGGGATGCACGGGCTGCATCCCCGCGAACTTCGGGGGAATCTCGATGAGTGCCTTGTTGATGAGCACGGCCAGCGGGTTGAGGTCGCTGGCGTGAGCCTCCAGGCCGAGGCGCTGCGCCTCCAGCGGGATCGACCCGCCGCCCGCGAACGGGTCGAGAACCGCGGGGAGCTCGCCGCCGTTGCTCTTGCGGATCTCCTCACGCGCCTCGCGGAACAGCCCTTCGTCATTGCTGTTCTTCCACAGCACCAGTCTCTTCATAAGGGCGTGCAGGCGGGCTCTCTCCGCGTCCTGCTCCTCCACGGTCGGGAATTCTTTCGGGCGCGCTGAAGGGTCGTCCACCAACTGGGCGAAGAGGACCGCCCGGGCCGTCGCAAGGGGCTTTCTCGACCAGTACAGGTGCAGGGTCGAAGGGTGCCCAGGGCGAATCGACTTCTCGCGCGCGGAGGCCGCGTTGATCGCCCCGAGCGGCAGCGAGACCTCGATGAGCTTCTTCTTCTTAGGAGTGGTCACGGTACTTCTTTCGTCGGTGGTGGTTCGGTTGAAGAGTTCATTGTGGGGCGTCATCGGGGCGGCCCTCCCCTGGCCCAATAGTCGCGCCACTCCTCTGTGAAGGAGCGGGTGGTCGCCGAAGGCCCGATGTGGGTGAAAGCGCCGGTGACGTAACGCAACCGGTCGCCAGCTGCGCCCTCGGGCGAGACCTGGACGAGCGCAAGGCGGTGGCGTTCGCCCTGGGTCTGAGCGAAGGTCACTTCGTTCGTCGTGACGGCGAAGGTCTCGGAGCCTTCGAGCCGGCCTTTGACCTCGATGTAGTAGAGGCGCCCGTCCCGGTCGGTGGAGCGGACGTCGTATCCGGGGTTGTTGTGCGCCATCTCCTCCGGCGCCCGCCCCAGCGCGCGCTCGGCGGCGAGGACGGCCTCGACTGCCCGCCGCTCCACGGCCTCGGTCTCACGGGTAAACGCCTCGGCCTCCCCCGGGGCGACGATTCTGCTGGGAATGACGAGCGCGGTGCCGCGAATCACCGAGGGGACCGCGACGAGGTGTGTGGCCTGCTCGAGTTCGGCGAGTCGATGTTTGAGGCGCTCGTCGAGCTGGCGGGCGCGCGTGTGAGCCGCCTCGGCGCGAAGCCTGCCGATGGTGCCGGAACGCTCGAGCGCCTCCAGCCGGGTGTACTCGCTGTCCCAGTGGTTGATCTCCGCGAGCAGGCGTTCCCTGACCTGGCGGCGCGTACGGTCGGTCTCCGCCTCGACGCGGGCTTTGACCTCCTCCATGCGCGGCAGAAGGCCATCCCGGTAGGCGCGCGCCCGAACGGCCTTCGTGTGATCCTCGCGCGCCCAGTCGCCGCCGGAGATCTCGGCGATCGCCTCTTCTTCGTCCGGGCGGGGCCCGTCGTAGTCGAGATACGGCGGCGTGGGCGAGACGGTGACGCCACCGCCGCGCCCCAGGAGCGAATAGTCGAAGTGATGCGAGACGGTGTCCGCCTCCGGCTTGCCGTTGTGGATGCGCTGCTCGACCGTGTACATCAGCGTCGGCTCGCCAGTCTGCTTGCCGCGGCGGTCGATCAGCACGGTGCCGCGCTTCAAGACGGGGCCGAGGTCTTCGACGGTCGCCTCGATGACGGCGTGAAGCAGCGGATGGCCCGGAGCGATGAGGGCGGCCGTGGCCAGGCCGCCGGGCCTGATGCGGTTGAGCTCGAAAGTGACACGCTCGTAATGGTCGGCGACGGGCGCCCACCGGTTCAAGCGGCGGGCCGCATCGGCGACTCGTTTGGGGACGCGGGTGATCTCGTACCGGCCCCGCTCGCGGCGGCGGACGCTTCCGCCCAGGCGTTCGAAGGCGGAGATGAAGAACGCGGCGATGTAGCCGGGCTGGAGCCGCCGCTCCCTCACCGCTTCCATCCGGGCGCGGACCTCGTCCAAGTCCAGGGCGCTGAACATCTCGGGGTGCAGGGCGCGCTCCTGGACCATCTCCTCCAACCCGTCCGCGACGCCCTCGTCGATGATGTGGTCGAGCTTGGCCTTGACCTCGGGCCGGTCCCCGTAGCGGATCGCCTCGATGAGCAGATCGCGCAGGGAGCGCTCCCGGAAGGCTCCGGAATCCCCGAGGACGTTGAAGAGGTTGCCGTCGTAGGCGGACGACATCTGGGCGATCTTGGCCAGCAGCCGGGTGAAGACGTCGCCCTCGCGGGTGCCCTGGGCCACCATGTTCCACAGGTGGCACACCTCCCTCTGGCCGATGCGGTGGATCCGGCCGAAGCGCTGCTCGATCCGGTTCGGATTCCACGGCAGGTCGTAGTTGACCATCAGATGCGCACGCTGAAGGTTCAAGCCTTCGCCCGCGGCGTCGGTGGCCAGCAGAACCACCGCGTCGGGATCGTGGGTGAACTGCTCGCGGGCCGCCTTGCGGGCCTCGCGCCGGGTCCCTCCGTGAATGGTGATCACCGAATCCGCGCGGCCGAGCTGGGTGGCGATCTTGCCGCGCAGATAGTCGAGCGTGTCGCGATGCTCGGTGAAGACGATGAGTTTGCGGACCTCGCCCGACTCGCCGGAGAGGATCTGCTCGTCGAGGATGGTGCGCAGCTCCACCCACTTCTTGTCGTCATCCTGAACCCGGACGCGGCGGGCGACGCGGATGAGGTCCTCCAGGATCGCGATCTCGGCGCGCAGCTCGGGGATCGTCTGCGCCGCGGTGGCCAGGTCCACGACCTCGTCGACCTGTTCCTCGAACCATGCGCGCTCCCCCTCGGATGTCTCCTCCTCGGCGTCCTCGAAGCCCTCCACCGAGAGCTCGGGCAATGCCGCGTCGGCCAGGAGCGCCTGACCGATCCCCGCGAACCGGGCCTCCTCGGCGGCGCGCTCCGTCTCGTGCAGCTTCGCCTCCAAGCGCGCCTGGCGGCGTTCGAGCGAGCGCAGGATCGCCTCTGGGCTGGAGGCGAGGCGGCGTTGCAGCACGGTCAAGGCAAAGCCGACGTTGTTGCCGCGCTTCCTGTCGCCGCCCTGCGCGATGCGCTCCGCCCGACCCATTTCGGTGCGCACGTAGTCGGTGACCTGCTCGTACAGGTCCCGTTCGGCCGGGCTGAGCTCGTATTCGACCGTGTAGGCGCGGCGCTCGGGGAACAGTGGCCGGCCCTCGAAGGTGAGCAGGTCCTCCTTGACCATGCGCCGCATGAGGCCCTTGGTGTCCGTGCGGTGCACGCCCTTGCGAAACTGGCCTTCGAAACGGTCACGGTCCAACAGGGACATGAACAGCTGGAAGTCTTCCTCTTTGCCCGCGTGCGGCGTGGCCGTCATCAGCAGGAAATTGTGCGCCGTCTGCGAGAGGAGACGGCCCAGCCGGAAGCGCCTGGTCTCGGCCACCTCGCCCTCCCATGACGAATAGTGCGCGGACATGCGGTGCGCCTCATCGACGATCGCCGCATCCCAGCTGACCTCGGAGAGCTGCTCCATCAAGTCATCGCTGCGGGAGACCTGGTCCATCCGCACGATCAAGTAGGGATGCTCGGCGAAGACGTTGCGGCCCTGCGCGTCGTCGACCATGTGGCGTCCGAACACCTCGAAGCGCAGATCGAACTTCTGCGCCAGCTCCTCCCGCCACTGCTCCACCAGCCCGCCGGGCGCGACGACGACGGCCCTCTCGCAGTCCGAGCGCAGGATCAGCTCCTTCAGGTACAGGCCGGCCATGATCGTCTTGCCCGCGCCGGGGTCGTCAGCCAGGAGGAACCGCAGCGGGATGCGCGGGAGGAGCTCGTCGTAGACCGCGCGGATCTGGTGCGGCAGCGGGTCGACGTCGGAGCTGTTGACGGCCACCATCGGGTCGTAGAGGGCGGCGTACTTGATGCGCAGCGCCTCGGCGGCGAGACGGAATTCGTCGGGGTCGCCGTCGAACGGCGGGGCGGAATCGGAGTCGCCCGCGATTTCCAGGCGCACGGTGTCCGCATCGGTGATGGCCCGAGCGTCGGAATGTCCGGAATCGTCGCGATAGAAGACCTCGCACAGTCCCGCGTCGATGTGATCGACGGCGACGAGCGTGACCGCCTGACCGGGTATGAGGCCCCGGAGGCGCTGGCCGGCGCGCAACATCGCCAGGCTCAAAGGCGTGTCGCCCACGAATGCCTCCTTGGTAGTGGAACGGAATTACGATGGACCAGCGACGTCTGCCGTGCGGCGGGCGTGTCGGCGGTTATTCAGGCGGAGTCCGCCGTAAGGCGTCCTCCGGCGAGGGAGAAGATCGGGGGCGATGTCATGCGTAGCTTCGGCGGACCTCCGCATTCGCGTTCTCGCCGATGAATTCGGCCAATTCCTCGCGTTTCGCTCTGATCGTGCGATACAGCTCCACTTTGCGATTGAATTGCCTCTCTCTACCGGCTTTGCGTTCAAGCATCGCGATCTCTCGCTCGAGCCTGCCGGCCTTTTTCAACCTTGCGGTGATTTCCGATACGTCCTCGCCCGGGCGGATCTTCACCTGCGCCAGCGATTCCAAGATCGCAGCGTAGAGGCAAGGCAGCGTGGTGGCCTCCGGGAGGGGCCGTCGCGGAGCATCGTCGGGCTGCCAGCCGGTGGTGAAATACCGGCTGATCTTCGCGGTGCGCGCCTCGAGCCGCTTGTGGGCGGCGGCCATCCGCACCTCCCGCCTCTCCCCCGGGCCGCGAGCGATTTCGAAGACGATGGGAAAGGGGATCGCCTTGTCGATCACCGTCAGCACCTGCTTCGAGACATCGGCATCCCTGGCGTCTATTCGAAGGACCTGCACTTCGGGGACGTCGGCGGTTCCCTGAAGATCGATGGTGGCTTCGGCCAGCTTGTAACGCCAGGTGACGCATTGCACCTCCGAGGCGAACTTCTCCCGTACAGCGGGGGTGAAGGCAGGGTGATCGAAGAACTTCCCTTCGGGCACACGGCTGCCGAATTCCGCTGCGGCGGGCCAAAGGTACAGCAGATCAGCCACTGATTCTCGCTCCCTCAGCGGGGTCGACGACGGCGATGAAGGCGATCAGCTCGAAATCGTCGAGGCCCGCGATGGTCTGGGTCAGCGCCGTCGTGTGCCCCGGCGTGAACAGGCTGTCGACATCGCGTTTCTCCGTGACGTCGATCATCGAGTGGATCGCGCCGGTGAGCAGCTCGGAGTACGCGTCCATCCGAACCCCGTCGCGGGTGGCCCTGTTGAAAATGCGGACGACCTCCCCGATGGGCTCGTCGTAGGGACGGCAGCCGGAGCGGATGAGGTCGAGTTGCCTCTTGGCCTCCGTGTGATCGGCGACCACGTTTCCGGCGTCGTCCAAGTAGACGAGGTAGTAGGGGTGGAGTCGGTTGCCGCGGTTGATGTTCTCGTCCGCGTTCACGTTTCGCAGCGCGAAGATCACCCCGGGCACGAGGCCTCTCTGCGAATCCGCCGGTATGACCGCGTGCAGACCCTTGGGCGCGGCGGCGAGGTCGCCGTACTCTTTGACATAGGCGAGCAGATCCATTCGGAAATCGTTGAGGCCGAGGTCGGTGATGGACACGCCGGTGCGCACGTCTTCGAGCTCGATGACCTCGTCTTGGAGTTTGCGAAGCTGCTCCTTGCGGAAGTCGGTGTCGTCATCGTCCGGTTTGAGGATGTTGTCATCGCCTGTGGCCACGAGATTGGCCACGGCCATTCGATTCTCGACTCGTTCCTTGAGGTTGATGTATTCGTCCAAGGAAATATCAGGCCAGAAATTGACCATTTGAATCTGCTTGTTCGTGGAACCGATGCGATCGATGCGGCCGAATCGTTGGATGATGCGCACAGGGTTCCAATGGATATCGTAATTCACCATGTAATCGCAGTCCTGGAGATTCTGGCCTTCGCTGATGACGTCAGTGCCGAAGAGTATGTCTATTTCGTCGGTTTTTCCGGGCATGATCAGATGGCGCTGCTTCGATCGAGGCGAAAACAGAGTCAGGGCCTCTTGGACGTCGTAACCGGTGCCGAGCGTGGTTTTAGCGCCGCTGCCGCCGCCGGTGACGAGCGCCGTCGTCAATCCGATGGCTTCGAAGGCCGGCGAGAGTTCGCGGTAGAGGTACTCGGCGGTGTCGGCGAAGGCGGAGAACACCAGGACTTTGCGGTTTCCGGGATTGACGGGAAACCGGATTTTGCCCTGAATGAGGCGGCTGAGCTTTTGAAGTTTGGCATCGTGGTCAGGGGTGATCTTCCGCATCTCATCCAAAAGCTCGGAGAGGGTTTCGCGGTCATTCCACAGGTCCCGCTGCCACGATTGGATGTCGATATCCTCCAGATCGATTCTTATCTTCTCGCCCAGAGTGAACACCTCGACATTCACATCCTCTTCGTCCAAGTCAAGTTCGGACAAATCTGGTTTCACGTCTTCGGGCCCGACGGCGCCCCAGCTGATGCGGCTGAGGATCCTCGTAACCGATGCTTCGATCTTGGAAAGGGTGAGCCGGAAGGCGTCGATGGAGCTTTCCAGCCGCTTGAGGAGGTTGGCCGTCATCAGCTTCTTCAAACCCGCCTCTCGCCCGGCCTGGCCGAGATTCGAGCGGCTATTGCCCGCGGTGACGGCGTAGAGATCCTCGTACTTGCTTCGCCTATTCGGGAACACATAGGCCAGCGGAGTGTAGACGGCCAAGGTAAGCGCCTGAAGCTGCTCGAAGATCTCGTTGAAATCCGGCACATTCGGCAAGTCCGTGAGGGGCTCGCGGATCGAGAGGGGAGCGAGCCTCTCGGGGAACGCGCCGATTTCAGTGGTGTCGTAGAACGCCTGGATGTGTTTGCGGGAGCGGGCGATGGTGACCGAATCGAGCAGTTCGAAGAAATCGAAGTCGAGCATCTGAAGGATGCGGTCAGTCGTGCGGTACTCCGGATCGAGCTCTGACCACTCGTTGAACACTCGCTGTGCGTCGGCGAACACCTTCTCCACCGTCGTGGAGATGTGCAGCTTTCTGGCGAGATTCTCGGATTCTCCCTCGTAGGCGAGTTGCAGTTGATTCTTCAGATCGTTGAACCGATTGTTCACCGGGGTCGCGGAGAGCATCAGCACCTTGGTCTTCACGCCTTCCCGGATGACTTTGCGCATGAGCCTCTGGTAGCGCGTTTCCCTGCCCTCGGAGTAATCCGCATTGCGGAAATTATGCGACTCGTCGATCACCAGGAGGTCGTAGTTGCCCCAATTGATGCGATCCAACGGTATCCCCAGGGACATGCCCTTCTTCCGCGACAGATCGGTATGCGCGAGAACATCGTAGTTGAAACGGTCTTCGGCGAAAATATTGGTCGTCAGATTCGCATTGTAATTCGTCCAATTTTCGGCGAGTTTCTTCGGGCAGAGGACCAACACCGATTTATTCCGCAATTCGTAGTACTTGATAACGGCCAATGCGGTGAATGTCTTCCCCAATCCGACGCTGTCCGCTAGTATACAGCCATTGTAGGTTTCCAATTTATTGATGATTCCCATGGCGGCGTCATACTGGAAATTATACAGGCTTTTCCAAACTTTCGTATCCTGGTATCCGGTGCGATCGTTGGGTAGAACGTCTTCGCTTATGTCATCGAGGAAATTGGCGAACAGATTGTACAGGATGAGAAAGTAAATGCGCGCCGGAGAATTCTCCGCGTACACGGCGGCAATATGCTCGTATACCGCATCGGTGACATCCTGACGCTGATTCGGATTGTTCCAAATCCTATCGAACAGCTGCATATACTGTTCGGCGTCTGAATTGTCATTGAGGCGATTCACAAAACTCGATATGGAGTTTCCCTGCTCATAACCGAGATCCGCTGTTGTGAAACCCTGTAGTTGAGTATATGCAATACGATCGTTGATAACCGCAAATTGTTGCATCTGACTTCCGGTGGCGTTAGATCCGAAAGATACTTTGCGCCGCACCCAGTCTGCGCACTCACGGGCAATCGCGCGTTGAGTCAGCTTATTGCGCAGTCTGATCTCGAATTCCGATCCGTACAGGCTGGATTCGGCGTGCCCCGGCGGAATGAAGAATTCGCGGCGCTCCTTGCGCAGCTTGTCCGTCACTTTGTCTGTAACGAACGACGGCGAAGTGAAGATGAACTTCAGCTCGGATATCTGTTCCAGCTCTTCGCGCAATGCTTCGAAGGCGAAAATCGAAAACGTCGACGCCGCGATTCGCACCTTCGACCCCGGCGTGATCGCGGCTTTCAGATCGTCTCCGAGGAGTTCGTTGACATTATCGATGATGGGCATGTCCTAGACCTCTGGATGTTGCGGTGAGTATCGCCCTCATGATACTCCGCGAAAACTGTTGTTCCCACTTGCCCGATATCGCTGAGGGCAGTGGAAGAGAATACGGCGGGCCACCGACGTCTGCCGTGAGGCGGGCGTGCCAGCGGCCATTCAGGAGGAGTCCGCCGTCGGCAATCTCATGCGATGCCGAGGTGAGCGGCGGTATTCTTGGCTGACAGTCACGGCGTCGTCACATCAGCTCTCCCCTTGTCCGTGAGTTCGGCGTAAACCGACTCAATGATACGCCGTCCGGGCTCGATTCGCCGGGTCCGAGATCCAGGTTGCCCGCCGGTTAGGGGGCGAATCTTCTCGACTGCAACGTTTCGACGCAGTTTCGAACGTCCCTACCCTCCTTCCGCCGCCCCGGCTCCAAGGTCTGTTCGGGCGTCATGCTCGGCGTGAGTTCCATACACGCATCCCGCCGGACCGCGCACGGAGCGGGGACAGCCCGCCGGCAGGAGGGAGCGGAGTCGATCCGACCAATCGGGAGGCGGTCATTTTGCAACACAGCAGGCGGCCTCTGCGCTCGACGCCGTGGACGACGCGCCCGTCGGGCGGGGCGATCCGCAGCCTGAACTCGCGGGACGCCTTCGATCGTGCAACCGTGCCCCGTCGGAGCCGTCATGGTGAATCCGGCCAGTGGCGCCTTGCCTCGGCGATCAGAGTACGCCCGATGAGGAGCGCCGACCGCCCTTCCGAGTCGTCCGCTTTCGCGGAGACGATGTACTCCATCAAATAAATTTAGTATAAATTATTAGCTAAACCGAATGATCAAGTAAGCATTTTCGACTAGCAATTTACTAGCTCCATGTGCTGCAACTAATACTATGCGTTTTAAACTCTCTTCTAGTAAAATATTTTCGATGATCATTTTAGAAGAAGGATCCAAATTTGAAGTGACTTCATCAGTTATAAGTACAGGAGCGATTCGTGTCAAAGCTCTAGCTAAAACTATTCTGCGTCCCTCTCCGAATGATAAAGTCTGATTAGTTGAAGACATAACACGATTTTCCAAATATGAAAGCGAAACTCTGCAAAGATTTGCCCGCGCTCTTACACCTATATTTCCATCAATCGCATGCGGATATGTTATAGATTTCATAATAGAACCATTGAATATAGAATTCTCTTGGCCAGCATAAGAAAAGATGTTGAATCTATCTATAATATTTAAATCATTTAAATTTTCTCCATTCCACATAAAACTGCCTGACGATGGTAAATAACCGATTCCTAACAAAGAGCGGAGGAAAGTAGATTTTCCTGACCCGCTCTTTCCTTCAATTAGTATCAATCCGTTTTTCTTCATTTTCACATCAGGCAAGGTCAAAGTTCGTTTATTCGGCATAGTAATTTTCAAATTTTTCCATGACAATTCTTTCGCTTGCTTAATTTGTTTTTTAATATGTTTTCTTGATGTATAATTTATATTATAGTATTTTTCTTCTTTTTCAGTTCTATTCAAATATTGAATTATATTATTTGCTGAAACTGCGCCTTTTTGCACATTCTGGTACGCTTTAGACAGATTTATAGCTGGAGAATAAAATTTAGATAAATAGAGCATTAAAGTGGCTATGAATCCAAGTTGTATTTTCCCTAAGGCCGCTAAAAAAGTAATAAAGCATAAGGCGGTGGATATTGCTAATATACGTAAAATACTAACATTTAACATTAATTTAGCTAAATTAAAGTTCGCTTGTGACATATAGTGATTAATTGCCGTTATATAGTTTGTAGTTTTCCTATTTTCTTTTTTAATACCATTAAAAAGTCTTACAGTTACCCAATTTGTAACAGTATCATCTGCATGACGAGATAAATTTGTTTCCTCATTACGAATTGAAGTAGCTAACTGTCTTTGTTTTTCGCCCGCCTTTTTAGCTATAAAAAAGATGGGAAACATTGGAAGCAAAAGAAATAAGAGCGCTTCCCAACTAATGAAATAAATAACAATGCACATGCAAAAAGTATCAATTAAGTCAGAAATTACAGTAGTAAGAGGCGTACTATATAAATCACTCAAATTTTGACAATCTGAAGTGATTATATATGCAACTTGACTTCTTTCATTAACATTATTTTCATTTATAGGAATAATAGAATTACATAATGCTGTTTTAGCTTTAATTATTATCTTATTTGTTAAACTAATTGTTTGTTTACCATATAATATTTTAAATATATCACTGATAAACATTGAAACTGCAAAAGTTAAAATATATTTAATTATGCCATTCCAGCTAAGTATATATTGTAATGTGGCATTTTTTCTTAATAAATCGGCAGTTGAATCTACAATAGAAGCAAATACAAGCGGTACCATAACAGCAAGAATTGATGATAATATTCCTAATATGAATAAAACTAATAGACGATAATTAAAACAATTAAAATATTGTAACGTATGTATGAACTGTTTGCGTACTGATGCATTATTTGACATGTAATAAGATTTGAATGATCGAAATTTCATGGTTAATTCACAGATCCTTTGCTCCTAAATTATTTAAAAATGATTTTACAGCTTTGGATCCTTCAAGATGACGCCATGCAAAACAAACTCCTCTACTAAAGGAGTCGTTGTTTTCGAACATAATTTCCCGCTTAGGAGACAAACCTAGAATTTGGATATGCGCCCCCGTGGTCGGGCTGGCGGGATTTGAACCCACGACCCCTTGACCCCCAGTCAAGTGCGCTACCAAACTGCGCCACAGCCCGTTGCTACCGGATAGAGAATACATCACCGGCCTTAATTTTCCAAAGCGCAGCGAACTAGGGCTTTTTCAGGCCTATTTTCCTGCCGCATATCCGTCCGAATTTCCTGTGGGGTCCCTGTTCTTTCAAAGGGGACCCCACAGGCTTCATGCACCGCTCGGATCTCCGAGCGATCGCACTGTCGCGGCGTCACCGGCCATGTGATCTGCTTTCAAAGGCGCCTGTCACAGCCGATCAGGCGAATCCCGCTTTCAATCGGAGTACATTCAAAACCAGGACGGCCGAACGGGTGAGCGCGAAAGGCGTCGACGCCGGCGGCGGGCTACTCCCCCGAACTCGGACGGGGCATCCAGACCAGGAAGAGGCTGCCGAACACGGCGAGGACGCCGGCGGCGATCACCATGGCGGCGGCGAACCCGACTTCCTGGACGCCGAAGCCCGTCAGCAGCGGCCCGGCCGCCAGGCCCGCCGCGTAGGCGAGGTTGTACAGGGCGAACGAGCCTCCCAGCGTGGGCGGCTGCGACCGGAAGCCCTGCTCGCTCATGAGGGTGGTCGCCGGGGCGAGCAGCAGCGCGGAGGAGATCCCGAGCAGGGCCATCCCGACGCCCGTCTGCCAGAGGTTGCCGGCCCATCCGATCACCAGAAGGGCCGCGGCCACCATGGCGACGCCGGCCCCGATGAGCACGCGCGGCGATGTCCCCGCCACGAAACGCCCGACGACGGGATTGGCGACGATGCCCGCCAGCGCGGCCACCCCGAACAGGAGGCCTATCGCCGTGCTAGACGCGCGCCCGCCCAGATGCCCCGGCAGGACGGGCTGCACGGCCGCGAGGACCGCTGCGCCGATGGCGATGGTGACGACGATCGCCGAGGAGCCGGGGACCTTGAGGACCGCCAGCGGCCCGGCGGGATCGTCGGTCTGCCGGGGCGACCCCGGGACCAGGCAGAGCAGGGCCGCCAGATCGAGGGCCGCGACGGCGGCGGCGACGTAGAACGGCGAGGCCGCGCCGAAGGCGTCGACGAGGAACCCGGCCAGGGGCGGGCCGACGAGCACGCCCAGGGATATCGTCGACAGTGCGACGCCCATCATCTGGCCGCGCCGCTCGAAGCCGGTCGTGGCGGCGATGAGCGAGAGCGCCGCCACCCACGACATGCCGCCGGCGATCCCCTGCGCGAAGCGCGCGAGAAGGAGAAGCCAGTACGGCCCTCCCGCAGAGAAGAGCAGCGTGGCTCCGGTCAGGACGACCAGGCCGGCCACGAGCGGCATCTTGGGGCCCCGCCGGTCGACGATGCGGCCGGCGAACAGGGTCGAGACGATCATCGCCACCGCGTAGGAGGCGAAGAGGACTCCCGTGGCGGCGCTCCCCTGTTCGAGCACCGCGGGAAGAAGCGGCAGGACGGGGATCGCCAGGCCGTGCAGGAGCATGTCGGTGAACAGGACGGCGGCGGCCACCGCCGTCGCCCGGCCGGGCGAGACGTCCACCCGGCGTGAGATTCGATCAGTTGTCGTATCGGTTGTCATGGAAACGTCAGTGTCTTTCTACGCGAGCAACCCCCTCGTCAGAGCGGCGGCGGCCGCGTCGAGCTCGGCGGGTTGCGGAAGGTCGTCGGGACGGGTCACCGCCGTGACGGTGAGCCCCTGGAGGAGCACGAGGACCAGGCCCGCGGCCGTCCGGGGCGAGGTGGACGGCCGGGTCCCGTCGAGCGCGGCGAGGATGCGATCCCGCCAGGCGTCCAACGCGTCGTGCTTGCGCGCGCTGCCGTGCGCGCCGTCGTTCATCGCCTGAGGGGCCACGAGCACGGTCGTGGAGGCCAGAGCCCGGAAGCGTTGGTCGCCGTGCAGCAGCGTCACGAACTCCTTCAAGAGGGATTCCAGCCATTCGCGGGGATCGGTGGGCCGGCCGGAGCCGTCGAAGAGACGGCTGGCGTACTCGGACCACCCCCACTCCAGCGCCTCGGCCAGAAGGTCGCCCTTCGAGGCGAAGTGGTGGTGCAGGGCGCCCCGCGTCACCCCCGCCCGCTCAGCGATGCAGTCGAACGTTGCCCCCCGCCACCCCTTCGCCTCGAAGGATTCCAGCGCTGCCGCGAGCAGCGCCCGACGCGTCATCGCCGCGTCGTCAGCACTTCGTTTCATGCATACATGATAACACGTATGTATGGTGGACGTGGGAATTATGATGGACGCGGGAATCCGGGCGGAAGGGTCATGTTCCGGCCGAGCGAGATCCGGCTGCGGAATGTCGCGGGCTCGAGGGCCGCAAGCCTTTCGGCTGGGTGGAAGTAGCGGCCGCCCGCACCGGGCGTCCGGCCCTTTTACGCCCGGCTGCCGCTCAGCTCGACGAGCGCCGTGCGAACCATCTCCACCGCAGAGTCGGGGTCGGCGACCTTGCGGCGCGTGGCCACGTACAGGGTGTTGACCAGCGGAGTCTCGGGCTCGTGCAGCACCACCAGGTCGCCCTTGGCAATGCGGTCCTCGGCGAGGTACTTGGGCAACACCGTCATCCCCGCCCCCCGCGCGGCGATCCCCGCCAGAACCCTCATGTCGGGCACCACGACGGCCCTGCGTAGCCTGCTCGGGCGGCGCCCGAAGACGACCCGCCAGTAGCGCCGCACGATCGAGAGGGTCGCGTCGTAGGCGAGGATGGGGATCGTGTCGATGCTCCGCGCCGCCTGCTCCGTCCAGCAGGGATGGGCCACGAGCACGAGCTCCTCGTCGAAGATCGGCTCGAAGGCGATGCCCGACCGCCGCGGGGCCACCGTGCTGACGATCATGTCCACCTGGCCGGTGGTCATCGACTCGATGAGCTCGTCGCCCACGCCGAAGCGGACGTTGAGCCGCAGACTGCCCGGAAGCATCTGAGTGATCCGGGGCAGGACCACCATCGACAGGAACTCCGCGGGCCCGGCGATGAACACAGTGCGCTCCCCCGAGCCGGCCTGCCTGATCCCCGCGTGGACCGCCTTGGCGAGGGCGTCCACGGGCCGGGAGACGCGATCGGCGAAATCCTTGCCGCGGTCGGTGGCGACCATGCCGACGTGGGTCCGCTCGAACAGGCGGCACCCCAGCCGCCGCTCCAGAGAGACGATCTTCGAGGAGACGGACGCGGGGGCCATGCCCAGCTCATCCGCCGCCTTGGAAATCGAGCCGTTGCGGTACACCGCGACGAAAGCCCGCAACGTGTCCCACGATACTTTGTCCGTCCGACCGCCCATGTGTGTTCGCCTGTCTGCAGTTGTTGCCTCGGCCTCCGACTATAGCTCACCAACCGGGGAGTAACCTGGAAGGCGTGTCGGCTACGATGGCTTCGTGACGAGAATCGTAGTGTCAGTGCCCGACGGCGGATACGCGCGGGCCTTCCGGGACCTCGACGTCGAGGTCGCCGTCTGGCCCATGGACGGGCCGGCGCCGCGCCGCGCGATCGACATGGTGGCCGTCCCCGAATACCGCGAGTTCGCACTCCTCGAGCGCCTGGACTCCGTCGAGCCGGGGTCCCTCGTGCAGCTGGCGTCCATCGGATACGACGGCGCGGCCGAGCACGCCCCCGCGGGATTCGCCGTCGCCAACGCCGCGGGCGTGCGCGAGGCGCCCACCGCCGAGTTCGCCGTCGGCCTCATCGTCGCCGCCCTCCGCGGCATACACCTGGCGGCGCGCAACCAGACGTCCGGCTTGTGGAACCGCCTCCTCGTCCCGGCCATGGCGGGCTCGACGGCGCTCATCGTGGGAACCGGGGGCGTCGGCCGGGCGATCGCCGACAGGCTCGTCCCCTTCGGCGTCGACATCCTGCGCGTGGCCAGATCCGAACGCGAGGACGACCTCGGCCGCGTCCACTCCCGGGAGGACCTCGGCGAGCTCCTCCCCCGCGCCGACGTCGTGGTGATCGCCGTCCCGCTCGACGACGCGACGCGCCGCATGGTCGACGACTCCTTCCTCGGCTCCATGCGGGACGGCGCGCTCCTCGTCAACATCGCGCGCGGCGAAGTCGCCGACACCGACGCGCTCGTCCGGCACGCGGGCCGCATCAGACTCGCCCTCGACGTCGTGGACCCCGAGCCCCTGCCCGCGGACCACCCGCTATGGCAGGCGGCCGACCTCCTCACCCCGCACATGGCCGGTCTGCCGGCTAAGCGTGACCCGAGGCTCCTAGCCCTCCTTCGCCGCCAGGCCGAACACCTCGTCGCCGGCGAGGCGCCCGAGAACGTCGTCCTGCGCACCTGACGCCGCCGGGGCACTAGCCCGCCGACCGGCCGTCGACGGAGCGGCCCGCTGGCGGGCCAGCCATGGCAGCCGCGACCCCTGACGCCCTACCGGCGCTTCCTGCGCTCGCGCACCCGCACCGATATCTGTATGGGCGTCCCCGGGAAGCCGAAGCGCTCGCGCAGCCGGTTCTCGATGAAGCGCCGGTATCCGGCCTCCAGAAAGCCGCTGGCGAACAGGACGAAGCGCGGCGGGCGGACGCTCGGCTGCGTGGCGAACAGGATCCGCGGCTGCCTGCCCCCGCGGACGGGATGGGGATGCGCGGCGGCCAACTCGCCGAGGAAGGAGTTGAGCCGCCCCGTGGGGATCCGCCTGTCCCACGAGTCGAGCGCGGTCTGCATGGCGCGGGTGAGCCTGTTGGCGTGCCACCCCGTCTTGGCCGACAGGTTGACCCGCTCGGCCCAGCGGATCTGGACGAGTTCGCGCTCCATCTCCCGGTCCAGTTCGGCGCGGCGATCGCCGGAGACGAGATCCCATTTGTTGCATACGAGCACGAGCGCCCGCCCGGCGTCGATCACCTGCTGCATGACGCGCACGTCCTGCTCGGTGAGGGGCTCGGAGGCGTCCAGGAGGACCAGCCCGAGCTCGGCCTTCTCCAGCGCCGCCTGCGTGCGCAGCGAGGCGTAGAAGTCCGCGCCCTTCGCCTGGCGGACGCGGCGGCGGACGCCCGCGGTGTCGACGAACGTCCACGGGCGCCCGTCCAGTTCGACGGTCTCGTCCACTGGGTCCCGGGTCGTGCCCGCCAGGGGGTCGACGACCACGCGCTCGGCCTGCGCCAGGCGGTTGAGGAGCGAGGACTTGCCGACGTTGGGGCGCCCGAGGATCGCGATGCGGCGGGGCCCGCCGGCCGGCGATGGGCCGGCCGCCGCCGACTCTTCGGGCAGAGCCGCGAGGACGGCGTCGAGCAGGGTCCCCATCCCTCGGCCGTGCATAGCCGAGACGGGGTGCGGCTCGCCCAGGCCGAGCCCCCACAAAACGGCCGCGTCCGACTCCTGGACCGCCGAGTCCACTTTGTTCGCCGCGAGGACCACGGGCCGGCCGGAGCGGCGCAGCATTCTGACGATGTCGGCGTCCGCGTCGGCGATCCCGACGGTGGCGTCCACGACGAGCACGACCGCGTCAGCGGCCTGGACGGCGGCCTCCGACTGCCGGGCGACCGAGGCGTGGATCCCGGCGGCGTCCAGCTCCCACCCGCCCGTGTCGACGAGCGTGAAGTCGCGCCCGTTCCAGGAGGCCGGATAGCTCACTCGGTCGCGGGTCACGCCGGGGGTGTCTTGGACGACGGCCACGCGCCGGCCGACGATCCGGTTGACCAGGGTGGACTTGCCGACGTTGGGGCGCCCGACCACGGCGAGGACCGGCAGCGGCGGGGCGGCGGACGGCCCGGAGGGTTCGTCCGCGGCCTCCAACAGCTCGAGGTCCTCGTCGGTCAGCTCGTAGGCGTCCAGTCCGGAGCGCAGGGCGTCCGCGCGCCGCTCGTCCCCGGCGTCCGAGCCGTCCGGGAGAGGACGCGCGGCGTCGGGGCGGGCTTGGTCGGGAGGAGACTGCGCGCCGTCCGCCCGGGCGGCCTCCGGGCGGTCCGGACGGCCCGTCACCGCCCGTCCTCCGGGACGAGCGAGACGACGGCCTCGACGACTTCCTCGACGCCCATCGCCGAGGAGTCGATCCTCGTCACGCCGTCCGCTGCGGTGAGGAACTCGGCGACGGCGGAGTCGTCGGCGTCGCGGCGCAGGACCTCGTCGCGGGTCGCGGCCACGGCCGCGGCGTCCGCGCTCCCCCGTGTCTCCAGGGCCCGGCGGGCCAGCCGCGCCTCCTTGGAGGCCGTCAGCAGCACGCGCACGTCGGCGTCGGGGGCGACCACCGTGGTGATGTCCCGGCCCTCGGCGACGATCCCGTAACGGGCCCCCTCCACGATCGCGCGCTGACGCCGCACGAGCTCCTCGCGCACTTTCAGGTTCGTGGCCACCTTGGAGACCACTTTGGACAGGCCCGGCGTGCGGATCTGCCGGCTGACGTCCACCCCCGCGACGCAGACGCGCCCATCGTCCGGGTCGAGCGACATCTCCAAGGGCATGGACGCGGCCGCCGCGGCCACCGCCTCCCGGTCGTCCAAATCGACGCCCTCGTGCGCGCACCACCACGCCAGGGCGCGGTACATCGCCCCCGTGTCGAGATAGCCCAGGCCGAGCCGCCGGGCGACCGCCCGGGAGACTGTGGACTTGCCCGACCCCGACGGGCCGTCCACCGCGATGACTGTTCCCACCTCGTGCTCCTTTCCTTCCACGATCGCCTGCCATCCGCGTCTCTCCAACGCGACGGCCAGGCGCATGGCCTGGCCGGGCAGCACGCTGATCATGGCCCGGCCGACCTTCTGGTTGAGGGAGTGCTCCAGCTGGAGGTCCTCGATGTTGACGCCGATCTGCCCGACCTCCGTCAACAGGCGTCCCAACCGGCCGGGCTCGTCGGGGACGAGGACGAAGACTCCCGCGTACCTGCGCGGGGCCCCGCCGTGCTTGCCGGGGATCCGGGCGACGCCGTCGTTGCCCCGCCGGATGGCCGAGGAGACGCCGGCCAGGACGCCGGGCGCGAAGGGATCCTCCTCTCCCCCGTCCAGGGCGGCGATCAGGGCGTCCAGGTTCTTGGCGACCCCGCGCAGCGAGGCGGCCACCGCCGGGGCGTTCCCCGCGATGATCGCCGCCCACAGGCGGGAATCGGAGTGGGCGATGCGCGTGACGTCCCGCAGGCCCTGGCCGGCCAGCTCGAGGGCCTGGGCGGGGGCGGATCGCAGCTCGCCGGCCACGAGCGAGGCGATCAGCTGCGGCATGTGCGAGACGACGGCGGCGGCCGTGTCGTGGGCGGCGGCGTCCATGACGACGGGCAGGGAGCCGACGGCCAAGGCGAGCCGCTGGACGGCTCTGACCGCCTCCTCGCCCCGCGGCGGACGCCCGCCGCCCTCCGACTTCTCCTGAAGGCCGCCGACCGGGGTGATCACCCACGGCCGGCCGACGAACAGGTCCGCGTCCGCGGCGATGGCGCCGGACCGTTCGCGCCCCGCCATGGGGTGCGACCCCGCGTACCGCTCGGCCCCCGGATGACCGGCCACCTCCCCGACGATGCGCGCCTTCACGGAGGCGACGTCGGTGACGACGGCTTCCGGGAAGCGGTCGAGGCTGGCCTTGACGACGTCCCCGCTCACGTCGGGCGGCGTGGCGACGACCACGAGCTGCGGGGCGGGCGAATCCGCGGTCGCGATGTCCCCCGCCCCCAGGTCGCGCGCCAGGGCCGCCGACGCCGGCGAGGCGTCCTCCAGCTGCACGCGGGCGCCCAGCTGGCGCAGGCGCAGCCCGAGCGAAGCCCCCAGCAGGCCGCTCCCGACGATGCGGACCGGCGAGGGGATCACAGGTCGACCAGGCGCATGAGCGCGCCGAGCTCGCTTCCCGCCACGACGCGGGTCTTGCCCGGCTTGAGCCGGCCGGCCTCCACGGTGCCGAACTTGGTGCGGACGAGCTCCATGACCGGGTGCCCGACCTCCTCCATGATGCGCCGGACGATACGGTTGCGCCCCGAATGCAGGGTGATCTCCACGATCGAGTTGCGCTGGGCGGCCTCGCGCAGGACGAAGCCGTCGACCGCGACCGGGCCGTCGTGGAGGGTGACGCCCCGTTTGAGGACGCGCCCCAGCCCCCGCGTGACCGTGCCCTCCACCCGGGCGACGTACGTCTTCGGCACCTCGTAGGAGGGATGGGTGAGCCGGTGGGCGAGCTCGCCGTCGTTGGACAGGAGGATGACGCCCTCGGTGTCCCGGTCGAGCCGCCCGATGTGGAAGAGTCTCTCGGGGCGGTCGGCCACGTACTGGGCCAGGGCGGGCCGACCGCGCTCGTCGACCATGGTGGAGACCACGCCCGGCGGCTTGTACAGGGCGAGGGTCACCTTCGAGGCGTCCAGCTGGACCCGGGTCCCGTCGACGTGGAGGACCGCGGTGGCCGGGTCGATGCGGGTCCCCAGCGAGGTGACGACCTGGCCGTCGACCGTCACCCGGCCGCGGGCGATGAGGTCCTCGCACACGCGGCGCGACCCCACCCCCGCGTGGGCCATGACTTTCTGCAGGCGCTGGCCGCCCGGCACGTGCGGGTCGCTCATCGGTCTCCTTTGCGACGTCGTCGAATTCGTGTGCCTCGGGAGACGGGGCGCCGGCGGCGCGAGTTCGGCGGGCGAGGTTGCCCATCGCCCCGAGGGAATATGCGGTGGCGCCGCAACGGCACCCGAGGCGGCGGTCCCCGCCTCCCCGATGAGTTCGCGCGCGGCGAACGTGCGAACGACGAGATCTACACTAACACTCCCAGGACGGCGTCTACGTCCTCCGGCCGCCTTGCGGCGATGGGCGAGGGAGGGTCGAGACGGGCCGGGGGGAACGCGTCGGAACCCGGCGGCGAAGGCCCGCCTTTCTCCGCGGACCGCGGCGGGGGAGCGTCCATGCGCTAGGCGCACTGCCCCCGTGCGACGATCTCGCGTGCGAGCTGGCGGTAGGCCACGGACCCCGGATGGGAGGGGGCGTACAGCGTGATGGGCGCGGCGGCGATGGTCGCGTCGGGGAATTTGACGGTCCGGGAGATGTAGGTCGTGTACACGGTGTCGCCGAAGCCCTGCCGCACGGAGTTGGCGACCTCCCGGGAGTGCAGCGTGCGCGTGTCGACCATGGTCAGCAGCACCCCGTCGGTCTGCAGGCGCGGGTTGAGGCGCTCCTGGACGCGCTCGATCTGCTCGGTGAGGAGGGCGACGCCGCGCATCGCGAAATACTCGGCCTCCAGGGGGATGAGCACGCCGTGCGCGGCGGTGAGGGCGTTGACCGTCAGCAGGCCGAGGGAGGGCTGGCAGTCGATGATGACCAGATCGTAGTCGTCGACGACCGGGCGCAGGACCCGCGAGAGCGCCTGCTCCCGGGCGACTTCGTTGATGAGGACGATCTCGGCGGCCGACAGGTCGATGTTGGCGGGCACGAGGTCGAGGTTCTCGATGCTTGTCGGCACGATGACCTCGTGGAGATTCGGCTTGGCAGCGATGAGCTCGTTGTAGATCGTCCGCTCCAGGGCCCGGGCGTTGATCCCCAGCCCGGCGCTGGCGGCCCCCTGCGGGTCGAAGTCGACGATGAGGATGCGCCGCCCGTACGCCGCCAGGGCGGCCGCCAGGTTGATGGTCGTCGTCGTCTTGCCGACGCCGCCCTTCTGGTTGGACATCGCGACGATGCGGGCGGGCCCGTGGGAGTCGAGCGGGGCGGGAACCGGGAATTCGTCGTCGGTGATCGGCGGGAACAGCGCATCTTGATCGGTCACGCCTCCAGCCTACCTAAGTCAAGGCCCTCGGGTGACTTGCCGCGTATACTTCGCGCACCGTGTCGCGGTCGACGAGCGTGTAGATCTGCGTGGTCGTCACCGAGGAATGGCCGAGCAGCTCCTGGACCACCCGCACGTCGGCTCCCCCCTGGAGCAGGTGGGTGGCGAAGGAGTGGCGCAGCGTGTGAGGGCTGATGTGCGCGGGGAGGCCGGCCCGGCCGGCGGCGGCCTGGAGCGCGCCCCAGGCGCTCTGGCGGGACAGCGGCCTGCCCCGCGTGTTGAGGAAGAGGAGGGGCGTTCCCGGGCCGCGGCACGCCAGGGCCGGGCGAGCCCGGACGAGGTAGGCCTCCATCGCCTCGACGGCGTACCCGCCCAGCGGGACGACCCGTTCCTTGCGTCCCTTGCCGAACAGCCTCACCGCCGCGCCGGGGAGGTCGAGGTCGTCCCCGCTCAGCCCGACGGCCTCCGATATCCGGGCCCCCGTCCCGTAGAGGAGCTCGACGAGGGCGCAGTCGCGGAGGGGCACGGGCCCCTCGCCCACGCGCGTTGCTTCGATGAGGGAGGCGACCTGGTCGACGGTCAGGGCCTTCGGTAGGCGCGAGGCGAGTTTCGGGGGCCGCACGTCGCCCGCGGGGTTCGCGGCCGTCAGGCCCTCCTCGAAGGCGAAGCGGTGGAACGATCTGACGGCCGCGAGGCTGCGGGCGACCGAGGCCGCCGCCATCGCCTCGAGCGACTCGGGGAAGGAGGCCACGTCCTCCCGCTCGACGCCGGTCAGATCCGCCCTGCCTCGCGAGGCGAGGTGGGCGAAGTACTTCGACAGGTCGGATCTGTAAGCCGAGAGCGTATTGGGGGACACCGACCGTTCGACCGCCAGATGCGCCAGGAACTGCTCGCCCGCGCGGGCGAGGGAAATCGACTCTGAGAGGGGCTCAGTGCGGGCCGCGACACGTGCCATAGCAGACGATCGTAATCCGCGCGCAGCCTGGATTGCGAGCAAAACGGGCGGCTAAGCTTGGTTCAACGGTCCCGGAGCGGCCGGGGCCAACCCGATGAAAGGCTTACAATGGCGAAGCTTGAATGGACAGACCTCGATCGGCGCGCGACGGACACGGCGCGCGTTCTGGCCGCGGATGCGGTGGAGAAAGCGGGCAACGGCCACCCCGGCACGGCGATCTCGATCGCCCCGTTGGCGTACACGCTCTTCAACAAGGTCATGCGGCACGACCCCTCGGATCCCTCGTGGTTGGGCCGCGACCGCTTCGTCCTGTCGATCGGCCATTCCTCGGTCACCCTCTACAACCAGCTCTTCCTCACGGGCTACGGCCTGGAGCTGGAGGACC
>ERZ773022.625-NODE-625-length-27534-cov-18.799956_pt1 | contig 27534 bp, 15 predicted proteins | sample MGYA00580839_ERZ773022 | MGnify/ENA primary metagenome ERZ773022 (study PRJEB29015, sample SAMEA2738020) | human oral metagenome | biome: human oral; feature: human-associated habitat; material: dental | place: China | collected 2044 ... | reverse complement strand
GGGAGGCCAGCAACACGATCCTCGCCCGCTGCGCTGCCCCTGCGGTTGTGGCGCTCGAACGCACCACCTTCTCAAGTATCGCTTGGTCACCGTCACGAAGCGGCAGAGCCGGAGCTGGCTTGTTCGCCACACCCCGATCATCCCACCAAACCGTAAAGCTATTCAAACGCCACATCACTAGGATCGGCCACATTCTGGAGGACGCGGCGGTGTAAACGACAAGTGTCAGGGCCCTTAGACCAAATCGGTCACCGTGTCAAGTCACGCAACATGCTCTGAGGCGAGACCTCCACGCCGCCACTGCTTCACCCAGAGGCACAACTGACCAGCTAGCTACCGCACTGCTACACTCATGGCCAAAGAAATCAGATTAGGGAAAGCGCGAATTTCAAGCAATTCATCGATAGATAGGAGCCGGACATGGGTGGCAAGGTTTTGATGATTGATGACGAGCTTGAACTTGGCCAAGCCACAACCGAATACCTCACGCTCTGTGGATTCCCTGCCACCCACATCGCCGACGCCGAGCACGCCGAGGATGTTATTGCCCGCGAACAACCTGATCTGATCCTGCTCGACATCAACCTTCCAGGTGACAACGGGTTCGAGTTGTGTCGCACAGTCCGCCAGAAGAGTCAAGTGCCAATCATTTTCATCAGTGCTCGCGATTCAGACAGCGACCAGATTCTCGCTCTAGACCTCGGCGGAGACGACTTCATCATCAAACCTTTTTCCTTAAATGTGCTCTTGGCTAAGATCCGCCGGATTTTAGAGAGAGTCTCAGCGCAGAAAACAACCGCGGCGGAAGCCGTGGACGACTGGCTCACGATCAATCTCAGCGCTCACAGGGTGTGGGTGAACGGTAAAGAGCTGATGATCCCCGCAACAGAATTCCGCCTCTTGGAGCTGTTAGTCAAAAACCAAGGGGCCTTAGTCTCAAAACAGCAGTGCCTAGACCACGTGTGGGGTGGTTCGTTCGTAAGCGAAGGCACCCTCTCAGTGCACATCAGGCGTCTGAGAACCCGCATAGAGCGCAATCCGGACCGACCCACATACATACGAACGTTCTGGGGACGCGGGTACCTGTTCGCGCAACCAGGCTCGTAAGCCCATGCGTCGTCTCTGGGTACTTTTTGCAACCCTGCTCGCCACGTGCACGGCAAGCTTCGTGGTCCTCATGTGCGTTTCAAGTCAGTCAGCACCAACCCCGGACGTTGCAACTGCCAACGACTTCCTGATCCAAGCTTCAAAGCAATGGCCAGCTCCACGCAGTGAAGACTATGGCGGGGACATTTCCTTCAGCATCACGGATCTCAACGGCCGTGTCCTGGCCGCCCGTGGCCCAGCTGTGTCCGATCAGTTGGATGCGCTACGATTGCGTTACTGGACACTCGATATCATTGTAGACGGTGTAGCGGTTGGACGTCTCTTCCTAGCAGACGGGTCAGAGGCGAAATTCCACGTAATTCGGTCAATTACGCTCCTGAGCGCCGCCGCAGGTATGCTCGCAGTCTCGGCCGTGGCGTTCGCAGCGATGCTGTGGCAGCACTCGCGGATCATTAAGCCCTTCCGACGGCTCAAGCTCTTCGCCAAGCAGATCGCCCTCGGCCACCTGGAGGCCGCACTTCCCATGGATAGAGCAGAAGCGTTCGGAGCCTTCACCGAGGCTTTCGATCTCATGCGTGAAGAACTCCGCCAGTCCAAAGAACGGGAGGAGAACCTCCGCGAGTCACGGCAGAACCTGGTGGCCCAGCTCAGTCACGATATTCGCACACCGCTTGCGAGCATCCGGGCCAATGCCGATCTGTTGAGTTTGCAAAAAAAGGCATCAGAAGAACACCACAGGATGGACGTCATTATAGCCAAAGCAGACCAGATTAAGTTTCTTCTCGATGACCTGTTTCGAGCGAATCAGGAAGATGTGCCAGACCTCGACGTTCAGGTAGAAGATCACACAACCACAGAGCTTCTTTCCCTACTGAACATGGCTGACTCGCAATGTTCCATCACACAGGTACAGATCCCCCCTGCGCTGATCGCCTACGACGAGCATCGTTTGCTGCAGGTGCTCGACAACGTGCTGACGAATGCGGCCAAGTATGCTGGGACGGCCGTGTGGGTCCGAGGAACTTTGGATAACGACCACTTGGTTGTCGCACTACGGGACACTGGCCCGGGGCTTGACCAGAACGAGCTCGCGACGCTCACGGCGCGTGGCGTGAGAGGCTCGAACAGTCGCAACCTCTCTGGCTCTGGCTTGGGTCTCTACACGGCCTCCTGGCTGATGGAACGGATGGGGGGATCGCTCAGCCTCCACAGGCCCGATTCTGGAGGCTTCGAGGTGCGGCTCATGATCGTCCTAGCAGGACGCGAGAAGAACACCCAAGCTTCCGACCTGGTCAAGACCCCCGAAGTTTAACTCCGGCCCGGCCACCCACGAACGGTGTCTGGTCATCAGAGAGCTTCTGAGAAAATGTCAGCAGGCTGTAGGACTTTCGTAAAGTACTCAAGAGAGCCCCAGCGTAGTATCCATGCCATGACAGTGACGTCCCCGAGCAGCGAATCTGGTTCCGCCCACCGCAGGCCGACGAAGGCAGTCATCACCACAACGAAACTCTCGAAGACGTTTTCGGTGAACGGGAATCAGCAGCACGTCTTGAAGAACCTCGATATGACCATCGGTGAAGGCGAGTTCGTTACGATTATGGGGCCGTCAGGAGCCGGCAAGTCGACATTGCTCTATGCGTTGAGCGGGATGGATCGACCCACTTTGGGAGATATCACGTTCGCCGATACTTGCATCTCAGGCTATTCGCCTGACCAACTGGCACGTTTCCGTCGAACTCACTGTGGTTTCGTATTTCAGCAGATCCACCTTCTCGACTGGTTGACCGTGTTCGACAATGCAATGACTGCAGGCCTGCTAAGCGGAGCACCGCGCAAGGATGTAACCAAGGAAGCTCATCGGTTATTCGACCAAGTCGGACTCGACGCCAAGATCCGTCAAAAGTTTCCTTCCATGCTCTCCGGCGGGGAAGCGCAAAGAGCTGCTTTGGTGCGCGCCTTGGTCAGCCGCCCGGACGTGCTTTTTGCTGACGAACCGACCGGGCAATTAAACTCGAATGTAAGCAGGATGGTGCTTGATCTCATGAGTGAGATTTCTGCTGGCGGCCAAACGATAGTCATGGTCACGCACGAGGTACGATCCGCAGTTCGAGGCGAGCGAATCCTGTACCTTCGCGACGGTCAAATCCAAGGCGAACTTCAGCTCGGGCGGTGGAGCGATGAGGACACAAACCGCCAGCCAAGGCTGACCAACTTCCTGACACAAATGGGGTGGTAACCCATGAACAGCTCCATTGCGATCCTTGCTCGACGGGCAGCACGCAAGTCGAAGGGCATGCTGGTTGCTATTACCCTCTTAAGCACTTTGGGAGTCGGACTACTCCTATGCGGCACTATCGCAGCTGATGATTTCCCTTCGGCCTTCGACGCGCAATCCGCCCGTCTTAACACTGAAGATCTCCAATTTTCAACTCCAAGCGATCGTCTCGCCCAGTCGCTCGTTGAGAATCTCAAGCGTGACCAGCGGGTAGCAGTAACCGAGACGCAGCCTGTGCTTCAAGAACGCGCCAGCTTCACCTTCGCCCAAAACGATCTCAGCCTCACCGTGACATATCTCGATCTCGACGCGATGGGCACCTTAGGAAAACAAGCGATCGTCGAGTCCGCCCCGGCCGTCGAAAATCCGATTTATCTACCGCTACTGTACAAACATGGTTCTGGATATCGCATGGGCGACAGCTTCGAGGTCAGACTGGTCGATGGTAGTCAACGCAATTTCCATGTTGCTGGTTTCTACGAGAACCCTTTTCTTGGTTCTGTGACGATCGGAGTCTCGGGACTGCTCCTACCGCATGACTCCTTCATTGCTCTCAGTAACTCCCCAGACGGACCAGGTAGAGCAACTCTGATTCGCGCAAAAATGATTGATCTAAATGATCTTGATGCGGTTAACACCGAGACAATGTCAGCCGCGATTACCGAAAGTAACGCAACATCGGCGGAGCAGCGAGATACGATCACGAACACCATAAACGTCGTTCGGTCGCAAGCTCTCAACGGTTCGATGATTGCGAGCATATTCCTGCGTGGTTTCGCCATCGTAATCGTCGTGGTAATCATGGTGGTGGCAGGATTTCTGGTTCGCACCTCGATTATTCGTGATCTACCCGCCATCGGCGTCCAAAAAACGCTAGGCCTAACATCTGCGCAAATCATATGTTCCCTAGGCGCCGGGCCTCTTGCGGCCGCTGCGCTGGGCGTAGTACTTGGCACGGGCGTCGGTTATCTCGGCTTGCCTGCTTTGGTCTCGCTACTCCAGGCCCAGTCAGGACTGCCATGGTCTCCTACCTTCAGCACAGGTGCACTCATCTTGAGTTTGATTCTGGTAGTGGGAGGTTGCGTTGTGACCACCTTGATATCTACACGGCAGATCCGCAAAACCGAACCGGTACTCGCCCTTCGGCGAGGATTCAAGAGCCACAACTTCTATCGAAACCCAGCCCCCCTAACACGAGCCAGAGGCCCCATCAACGCACTTCTTGGGCTTCACCAGGGAGCTCACAGCGGCGCCCAAAATGTGGTGGTGCTCACGGTCTTCGCCTTGGTTACTTTCACAGCAGCATTTTCGACGATCATGGGAAGCAAGGTCCTGGGGAATGAGGATGCTATGCGGCACATTACCGTCGGAGAATCTGAGGACGTGACAGTGTCGCTCCAGCACGATGTAGATCGAGCCGCTTTTCGGGAACAGGCACGCCAACTACCAAATGTTCACGATGCTGCCTATCTCGAGTGGCTCATCACTAGCACTGAAGGAAAGAACACCGTCACAGCTGTCACCGATGATTTCAGCGTGTACCCCACCACCGCCATCTACGAAGGGCGTGAACCCCTCCACGAGAACGAGGTAGCACTTGGCGGGAAACTTGCTCAAGAGCTCGGTCGCCGCATAGGTGACCGTGTGCGAGTCAGCGTCGGCGCTACAACGCAGGAATACCTGATCACAGGGCTCCTAAGCACAGTCCAGTATGGAGGTTTACGAATTGACCTCACGACCGCCGGATACCAAAGGCTTAGCAGCGAGTACCAACCCACGGATCTGGCTTTTTTCCTTGACTCACGAACTCCCGAAGACGCCGCAGCCTTGATAAGTACGCTGAAGCAGCAGTACTCGTCAAATCTAAAGGCTGTCACAAACACTCAAGCGAATGTAACCAGCGCCCTCCAATCTTATGTCTCAATGTCTCAACTTCTTGGCATCGTCATCCTCTGCTTCACAGGCTTCGTGATCTGTCTAACTATGGCGCTCCTAGTCCGCACGATGACGGTTCGTAACCAAAGCAGCTACGGGGTTCGTAAGGCACTCGGCTTCACTTCCAGAGACCTTATCATTCAGACCGTCTTTGCCTATCTTCCGACCATGTTTGCCGGAGCCATTTCGGGCGCCACTATCGGCTGCCTTGCCACTCCTGGCTTGGTAACTAGGATGGTCTCAGGGATGGGTGTTATGAAACTTGATGTTAGGATGGATCTAGTCGAGGTGGCACAGATTTCTGCTGGCGTAATTGCGTTGTCCGTGGTCCTCATTATCTTCACCGCCCTATCACTTCGAAAGGTGTCCGCATACAACCTGTTCCGCGCAACCTAACCTCGCCCTCTCACAGATATTTCCTGATCGGGCGGACCCGGTCGCGCTCTTTCCCGATGCGCTCACCCAGGCCCGCCCGCAGGGAAACCTTCTTACATTTTTTGGAGAAGAAGCCACCATGACAATCGCCGTCACGAGTCGAGCTCTCGATCCGAGAGCCGTGTTCTCAAGGATTTCTAGCCCGCATAGAACAAAATCTTGTCACTGGGCGGCCAATCAGAACCGCCCCTGCAGAAAGTACCCCTGGTCAGAACCGGGCTGGTCCCCAATGCCTCTTGGTCCCGGGAATATAGATTTTTCCAAGGACACCATCCCCAAAAATTTCCCACCCCAGAGGCAGCCGATTATAGGCATCGCAGCCATTATTTGAAATCTCAGAACGCATTCCCAATAGCAGCAGAACAACCGATTAGATCCATGACTTGCAAACCCTACAGCCAGAAAACCAAGCTACCCACACCAGCAATCAACAACTACAGGAAATGCCACTTCCCGACGCACGATTCTTTATATCTCACTACCACCCGCCCAGGACAAAGTATCATCATCGCAACATATCCGACATTCACAGGAATAGACATTGAACAGTTTCATTCTACAGAAGTACGCTATTATATAACGACGTTGGATGAGAATAATCAGCGAACTCTCCATCATGAGAAAGCAGTTGCTCTCATTGATTCTATCCCCACCAGAGAGGCCTGCTAATGTCCACAGCGGTTGTCTTTCCCGGCCAAGGTTCGCAAATCGTAGGGATGTGCTCGGAGCTCGCTGCAGTCTATCCAGTCGTACGAGCAACTCTAACGGAAGCAGATGAAGCCTTGGGAATGCCCTTGAGTGCGCTCATGGCGTCTGGACCAGCCGAGAAACTCGCTGCCACGGTGAACTGTCAGCCGGCGCTCCTCGCAGCAGGGGTCGCCCAGTTCCGCCTTCTTCAACATTTGGGTCTGCGGAATGTAGCATGCATGGCCGGACACAGCCTTGGCGAGTACACAGCACTCGTTTGTGCTGAGGCGCTAGATTTCCCATCGGCACTTCGATTAGTGCAGGATAGAGGCAGATTCATGCAAGACGCCATGCCCCTCGGTACGGGGCGGATGACGGCAATCCTCGGGTGGGAGATCGAACGAGTACTCAAAATCATTAATACTCTAAGTCTATCCAGCACTATACAAATAGCGAATCATAATGCAAAGCAGCAAGTAGTGGTCTCGGGGCTATCCGCCGATATACAGACTCTGGAGAGCAAACTAGATCAACTGGGAGCAACTTGCTTTCCTCTACGCGTGAGCGCTCCATTCCATAGCATTCACATGTCACCTGCCGCCGTTGCCCTGTCGGAACGACTCAATAGTGAAGAACTACAGTGGAAAACCTGCCGGGTGGATGTTTACTCAAACGTCACCGCGGCTCCCCACCGTGATGCGGAATCCATTCCTCATCTACTAGAGCGTCAGATCATCGAGACAGTGCACTGGCTTACGATCATGGAACGCTTTCAAGAAAGGGGGGTGCGACGCATCATCGAGTGCGGCCCTGGCAACGTTCTTATTCGACTTCTCAAATCCCACAATCCGAAGTGGAAATTATTTAGTAGTTCCTTACCAGACGAGGTTGAAGCCTTACGTCCGCACATCCAACCATCGGCCGACATGGTCGACGAGTCGCTTGGTGCAAACATGATCGAGCTATTAGGTCGCGCCGTTCACACACTGGTGACAACGCCGAACCTGGAGACTGATGATTCGATTTATGAATCTTCCGTAGCCGTCCCGCTTCGGACGCTTCGGATGGCCTACAAACAGTGGCGTCGGGGGAAAGGGGACCCGACGTCACTATCGGTCAGCGATATCCGTGCTATGACGAGAGCGGCCCTTACAGCCAAAGCGCTCCCACAGAAACAGATCGACGATAAGCTCCGATACCTAGATTCTGGTCTCATCACCAGCTCAGGGCTGTCAGCCGTGCATAGATTCGTCAAACCAGTTACGCAGGAAGGAAATTGACGATGCTCTTGTATTGCCTACCTCACGCGGGTGGGTCGGCCGCAATGTATCATGCCTGGGTGCATCAGATCCAAGGTGATGTCGAAGTGATTCCGCTTGAATTACCTGGACGCGGGAGCCGTTTCAATGAGCCCTTGATGGTGGACCTTCACAAGCAGGTTGATGATCTATTTGAGACCATCCGAGGACGCGATAATTCTGATGGGTTTGCAATCTTCGGATACTCGATGGGCAGTCTCTTAGCCTACGAACTTGCCCTGAAGCTTGAGGAGCACATGTGCCCCCCCAAGCGCGTGTTCCTAGGGGCCATGGGTTCTCCAATCAAATATCGACATCGGAGAACGTATGATCTTCCTGAAGATGATTTCATTCAGGAAATCGACAAGCTAGGAGGAACACCCGTGGAGCTTTTCATGCATCGCGAGATGCGAGAAATCTTCATCCGAATCCTCCGAGCCGATTTCCAACTAGTCGAGACATACTCACCAGATCCATGTAAAAGATTGACCTCCACCCCCTTGACTGTCCTATATGGGGATGAGGATCAGGCAGTAGTCCAGTGCGCCTCTGCTTGGAGCGACCTGACACTCATGGGGTTCTCGGCATTCGCCTACCCTGGAGGGCATTTCTTCTTCCGGGAAGAGAGCAGCAATTTATTCAACCTCGTCACTGCGCAGCTACGCGCAGACCGGTGTCTCGCTGCATCATCCACTCAGGTTTCTATGTCACTCACGGAAGGTACACGCAATTGAACCCCACCACCATTCCAAAGCGTATCTTGCTGCTGATGCTGCCCTACTGGACTCCTCTCATCCCGCCTCAAGGTCTGGGAATGCTAAAAGCTCACTTAATTCCCCAAGGACACAAGGTCCTCACATCCGATCTTAATACTGCCGACCAGTTCCGCGACATCTATGACAGCTATTTCGCCCTCCTGAAGGAACATATCCCTCAGCGACACCAAGCGAACCTATACAACATCGGCCATGACGTGCTGCATAACCATATGACCGCAGCTACGCGGGTATCTGAGCGATCAAAACACCGCAGCATCGTACGCGCCTTGATCTGGCACACATTCTACGTCGCAGCCTCTGAGGAACTCGTGGAAGGGCTCATCGCACTCGTCCTCGACTTCTACAAAGAACTCGATAATTTCCTAGACAAGATAGTAAGGACGTTCACACCAGATGTGGTGGGGTTTTCGGTACTTAAAGGTACTGTCCCCGCCAGCATGTACGCTGCGACGCGAATCCGGAGGGCGCTCCCAGAGGCCACCATCATTTTCGGTGGGGGCACTTTCGCAGATTCTCACTCAGTGGGCTCACCTAACTTCGACACGTTAGTCAAGGAGACCGAGGGTACGGTCGACCATATTCTCATTGGCGGGCAGGGTGAACTAATGCTTGATGCCATACTCACCGACCAGCCGACCGAACGTATCGTCACGCTCACTTCCCTGGGATTGACGCCGCTGTCTTTCGCCGAACTACCGACCGCTGACCTGTCGGACTTCGAGATCGACCGCTACCCTTACTTAGCCGCGACCGGCTCAGGAAGTTGCCCGATGAAGTGCTCATTCTGCAACGCGAGTGTTTTCTTCGGGCGTTATATTCGAAAGAACAACAAACAGCTCATCAACGAGATGGTGGAGCTGTCTCATCGATATGGACGTCAGATATTTTTCCTGACCGACTCCTTGCTCAATCCTATAATCGATCGGCTCTCTAGCGCCTTCATTAAGCATGACGACACTATCTATTATGACTGTTACTTCCGGGTAGATCGCCCCTCAGGAAAGCTGGATAATACCTTCCAGTGGCGTCGCGGAGGTCTTTACCGGACACGCATTGGTGTTGAGAGTGGGTCGCAAAGAGTCCTGGATATGATGCACAAAGGAATCACCGTGCAACAGACCCGGGACACCTTATACGCTCTAGCTACGGCCGGAATCAAAACCACCGCATACATGGTGATTGGACATCCGGGCGAGACAGAGGATGATTTTCAAGCTACGCTCGACCTCATGACCGAGATGAAGGACTTCATTTGGCAAGCGGAACCAAATCCGTTTTACTACCACTATGCTGGACAATTTGAATCCGATAGCTGGGCGGAGCATCGGCAGCTTCTCTACCCCGAATCCATGCGCGACGAATTATTGTTCGACACGTGGACGCTTGACATGGAACCGCTCCGCGAAGAGCGCTACGAACGACTGCGTCGTTTCACTGAGCATTGCCGGGAGCTCGGGATCCCTAACCCCTACTCCGGGCGAGAACTCTATGAGGCCGATCAGCGCTGGGCATCTTTGCATCGCAATGCGGTGCCGGGTATCTGGGAGTTCGAAACCTTTGGCGCCCGGCTGAATGAGGCGAAATATATCCAGCCTCAACAGAAAGTTCATCTAAATGCTGCAATCAATCAAACACAGTTCCAACTCTGAGAAAGCTAACGATGGCATCCGACATACATCACGTCTCTGATTACGAATACTGGATGGCAGAACTCGCCAATGTTCCCATGCCGACTACTCTTCCGTCGGATGGCGGTCCTGCCCGGGAAGGCCATCAGATACGAGAATTCCCGCTAAAATCATCAACTGCAAACGCGATGGAACGCATTGCGAATGGTTCAATGCACGCGTACTTCATGATCTGTCTCGCCATCATGGGCCATACGCTGTCCAGATGCACGGAAACAGACGACATCGTTGTCCTCACACCAATTTTCGACAACACAATGCCCGCATGCAATTACGTGAATACGATTATACCTCTGCACTTAGACTCCAGACGCCTGACTAGCCTTCGGGAAACATTGGAGTACACGCGCAGTATCGTAGTGGGAGCCCAAGAACACCAGAATCTTCCATTTGAGACACTAACCCGCTCTGCTAATAATGGCCGCGAAATCTCGAAGATCGCGATGAGCCTCAAGGGCCTGCAGAATTCAGATTTTACTGAAACCGCCAACCCCACTCTTGAGTTCATCTTCGACCAAAAACATCAAACCGTCGAACTCAAATACGACACCGCACGCTACTCCCGCGACTACATCGACGCATTGGGACTTTCAGTCATCCAGATCAGCACTTCCCTAATCAAAGATCCTGATGCTGATATTTCACGTCTAAGTCTACTGACACCATGTGAACAAGCCATTATCGACAAATTTAACGACACAGATGACCCTTCCCTTCTCGGGGAACACACCATCGTATCCCTGTTTCAGGAGGCTGTAGCTAGGCATCCTGAAGCGCTCGCCGTAATCCATGCAGATCGCAGACTCACATATAATGAGCTTGACATCGCCTCTACTAATTTTGCGCAGCGAATAACAGAGCTCATCGGCAATGGGACCGGGAAGACAGTGGCAGTTATGTTGCATCGCTCAGCAGACATGATTGTTTCGCTTCTTGCTGTACTGAAGACTGGGGCCAGTTATGTGCCCATTGACCGGGACTATCCCCTTCCACGCATCACGCACATCCTCAATGACTGCGGACCGCAGCTCATCATCACCGACGCGAGCGTCGAGATCGGAGACATCCCGCGCCTAGCTCCCCAAATCGACTCCCGCCCAACAGCGGCCCTACTGCCAGCTATCGCCCCAGATGCTGCCGCTTACATTATTTACACCTCGGGGTCAACCGGGAATCCTAAAGGCGTTATCGTAGCACATCGCTCAATCTGTAACACTCTATGCTGGCGTAGATATTACCAGGGAATGGGCCCTAAAGACGTCAATCTGCAAATCCCGTCTTTCTCCTTCGACAGTTCGGTCGAGGATATCTTCACACCCCTCGTATCCGGATCCTCTCTCGTGGTCCCCCAGCATGATTTAAGTGCGGATCTTGATCATCTTGCCCAGCTCATCAAACACGAGCACGTGACTACGATGCTGATGACCCCTGGCCTCTACGACGTCCTACTCAAAGGACATCCTGAGATCATCGCTGAGCTGCGCGTGGTTACCCTTGCCGGAGAGGGATTCGGTCTCAACCTTACACGGCGTCACTTCGAACTCGCCCCGAGGGTCCGTTTAGTCAACGAGTACGGTCCAACAGAGAACTCTGTCTGTTCGACAGTTCAGGAACTGCGTCCCGAGAATGCAGAGGTGCTCATCGGTGAGCCGATTCCCAATGTACGATGCTTCGTGGTCGACAGCCGAGAGCGGCTCTGCCCACCTGGTATACCAGGGAATCTGGCCATCGCAGGGCACGGCCTCATGACCTCTTACCACAATCGGCCTGAACTCACAGCAGAACGGCTCCACCACGTTGATGCGATCGATGAGACCGCCTACCTCACCGGTGATCGCGTTGTCCTGACTCCTTACGGTTTGCGCTTTCTCGGCCGTATCGATCGCCAACTCAAAGTCCGCGGCTTCCGAGTAGAACCAGAGGAAATTGAACATGCGCTCTTGGGGTTCCCGGAGATTCAGGCAGCTGCCGTAGTACCACGGCCCGGCCTCAATGGGCTGACTGAGCTCGCGGCTTATTTCGTTGCCGCGGAAGATTCGGAAGAATCTAATCTACGACATCGATTGGCCGCAATACTCCCCTCACACCTCGTGCCAAACCATTTGGTGCGCTTGAAGAGTCTTCCCCTGACGGTCCACGGAAAGGTTGACAGGGCTCATCTCAGCGCCATGGCAGATTCTGAGAGCCGTCAAATCGGTCAAAGCCCGAATACGCCAACCGAGCAGGCCCTTTATGATCTATGGACTGAGGTGCTCGGGCACTCAAACTTCGGAGTCAAAGACGACTTCTTCGAGATCGGCGGACAGTCATTGAGGGCCACGTTGCTCGTGAGTCGGATCCGCACCGCTCTGAAGCGAGAGATTGGGGTCAAGACCGTGTTCGCGAACCCCACAATCGAGCAATTAGCACATATTGTCGATGAAGCGGAAGCATCGACCGCTGACGTGATACCCAAAGTACAAAGAACGGGTCGATACTTGGCTTCTGACGAACAGAAGCGCATCTTTCTCATGTGTGAATTGGATGATACCGGGATGGCCTATAACGTCCCCATTCGCGTGGACTTCAGCGGTCGCGTTGATGCGACTCGTATGTCCGAAGCCATCGATTGTGTCATCGCCAATCAGGACAGTCTGAGAACAACTTTCAGCTTGACTGATGGGGAGCTATGGCAATTGGTCAGTGAAGTGAGTGACATAGAACTCACCGTCGTCGAAGCCAAGAATGAGGAATCCCTCGAAACAACGATCGCCAACTTTGTAACTCCGTTCGATCTGCGCTCTGGACCGCTCTTCCGATGTACACTGATCCAGCTTCCTGACCGTAGCGTCTTGCTTCTGGACACCCATCACTCCATATCTGACGGCATGTCGGTCAACTGCCTCCTCAGCGACTTGGCAATCGCCTATGCCACTGGTACCAGTGAAGCACCCGCACTGCAGTATTGTGACTACTCAGCATGGTCAGCCACACGAGATGACAGCGCTTCTCGGGCCTACTGGACCGAGCAACTTGCCTCGCTTCCGGACGACCCTGATATTCCACTCGACTTCCCCCGCCCGATGACCCACTCGCTCGCTGGGGCAAAGCATCGTTTTTCAGCCGGGAGGGACCTCACTGATCGACTTATTTCTCTAGCACGCAGCCATGAATCCACTCTGTTCTCCGTTTTAACCGCTGGCTACGCCATGTTGTTGAGCAAGTACAGTTCACAGGAAGAACTGATCATCGGAACGCCGGTCGCTGGCCGGACCCGAAACGAGCTGAACGGCACAATCGGCATGTTTGTCAACATGTTGCCGCTGCGCGTCAAGGCCACGCCTAAAAATCCAATTTCTTCCCTGATCCGTCAGGTGCACGACACATCATTGGATGCCTTCTCCCATCAAAATTGCCAGTTCAACACACTAGTCGACCTAGCACACGGTGATCGCGAAAGCGCCTCGACGCCGCTGCTGAAGTTCGCCATCGTCATGGAGAACATGGATGCTCCTGGGCAGACCTTCGATGACCACTCCGTGCGCCTTAGCGATATATCGGTCCCCGTCTCGAAGTTCGACCTGACTCTGCTGGCGCATGAAAGCGACGAAGGACTCGAGTTCATCTTGGAGTTTAGGACTGATCTGTTCCTGCCTAGCACGATTGAGCGAATGGCTAATCACCTAATCACCCTCCTGTCCCACATGGTGAATTCTCCGGGACAAACTGTTGCGGATCTTGAACTCGTTAACGCAACAGAGACTGAGAAGCTTATGTCATTCAATAACACCAAGGCTTCACTGCCAGAGTGCACCACTATTCTAGACATCATTCGCGCTCACCCAGAAACAGCTTGGGCGGTGGCTGACACCGAGACTCGATTGGGTTACGGCGACCTCGACAAAATGTCAACGGCACTGGCGTACCGCCTGATGGATGCTGGCGTGAAGCAGGGCGACGTCGTTGCTTTGCTATTCGACCAGGAAGCAATCACAGTGGTCGCTATTCTCGGTGTGATGAAAGCCGGTGCCGCCTACTTGCCGCTTGATGGCCAGTACCCGGAGCAGCGGCTAGTTTCCTTGATACGTTCGAGTGGATGTGTTCGCCTCCTGCACTCGGCCAGTACCCGTCCTTCCTGGCTGAAGGAAACAAACATCCCCTGCCAGCCCATTAGCCTGAACGAACCAACATGGTACTCACCACTCGAAAACACGGGACTTCCCATCTTGAATCGGAAAGATCTCGCATATGTCATCTACACATCGGGTTCGACGGGTGAACCGAAAGGCGTGGAGGTGACGCACGAAGGTCTGCTGAATCTGTGCACGTGGTTCACTCAGCACTTCGAGCTGACACCAGAGGACCGCGTGAGCAAGTATGCCAGCCCTGCCTTCGACGCTTGCGTCTGGGAGATTTTCCCGGCACTCTATGCGGGCGCAGAACTCATTTTCATCCCACCCGAAGACCGGATGGATCTTTTTCGCATCGCCGATTTCTTTGAGAGGGAAGAAATATCTGTTGCTTGGCTGCCAACGCAAGTGTGCGAGCAATACTTCGACATTCCCACAAGTCCGTTACGCCTTCTGACTACCGGCGGAGACAGGTTGACTCGCTTCGTCCCTCGGCCCTACCGTATGGTCAACAACTATGGCCCAACAGAGACAACAGTGTGTACGACTTCCTATGACGTTAACGAGACCGAGACTGGGCCCATTCCCATCGGGAAACCGATCGCGAACACGCAAGTCTTCGTGCTGGATTCCCAAGGGCACCTAGCTCCCATTGGGGTTTTTGGAGAATTGTGCGTTTCTGGCATGAGCTTGGCGCGTGGTTACCGCGGACGCCCAGACCTAACGTCCGAGCAGTTCGTTTCCAATCCGCATCTCCCGGGACAGTTGATGTACCGGACGGGAGACCGAGCACGATGGCGTAGCGACGGGTACCTGGAGTTTGGCGGTCGAAGGGATAGCCAGATCAAGTTGCGGGGGCATCGCATCGAGCTGGATGAGATCAAACACACGATTCTCGAATACGAGGGAATTCGCGAGGCCGCCGTCGTACTTCAGCATCAGCAACACCATCGGCAGGGGAGAATCGCCGCTTTTTACACTACTGCCGATGAAGGACATCCGACACCGACCGAGCTGGCTGAGACTTTGTCCATGCGACTTCCGACTTGGATGGTTCCTGCAAGTTTCACGGAACTGGCTACCATTCCGCTTACTCCGAATGGCAAGGTAGACACGAAACAGCTAGAAACGTACGAGACCAAACCGCAGCCAGTGGATCTGAAAAGCCCTGTCAACGACTGGGAACGTCGCATCTTAGCAGTGTGGCAAGAGGTTCTAGAATGTTCTGAGATCTCCACGGACCAAACGTTCTTCGACGCCGGGGGAAACTCCTTGCTGATGATGAAAGTGGCCTCTAAGTTGAAAACGGAACTCGGCATCGCCAACTGCAGCGTTACTCAGCTCTTCCAATACCCGACTATCAGCGCCTTGGCCGCCCATCTAGGGAGCAATGCCGAGCAAGGGCAGGTGTTTTCACAGCTAAGAAGCCGGGCGCAGCAGAGGATGACCGCTCGATATGGTAAAAAACAATGACTGCAGACAAGATTGCGATCATCGGCATGGTGGGACGTTTCCCAGGAGCCAACTCGATGGAAGCCTTCTGGGACGTAGTAGTCAGGGGAACGGAGACTATTGAGGACATCCCTCTGGACACCGTTGCGCGCCATATAGGCATCCGCGCCGCATCACATCCCGAGTACGTCGCACGCGCTGGCATGGTCGCCAATCCACTCATGTTCGACCGAGAACTGTTCGGGATGAGCACTCGGGAAACGGAACTGACGAACCCGCAGCACCGAGTATTCTTGGAGTGCTGTCACGAGCTGTTAGAGCGCGCTGGTGCACTGAAGGAAGCAGCCGCCCTACGAATCGGTATCTACGCAGGTGAAGGTTTCAACAGATATTTCTTCAAACTGGCTGAGAGCTCGTCGCACCTAGGGGAGACCTCGGACCTGCTGACATTAGTAGGAAACGACAAGGACTTCCTCGCCACGAAAGTCAGCTACAAGCTGGGGCTGACCGGTCCCTCTCTCTCCATACAGACCGCCTGCTCCACATCGTTGACCGCTGTGGTGATGGCATGCGATGCGCTTCGTAATTATGACTGTGACGCAGCAATCGCCGGTGGCGTTCGCATTGGTTACCCTCAGGAGACGGGTTACCAATACACTGAGGGGAGCATCATGTCCCGGTCTGGTCACTGCCGACCCTTCAGCGCAGCAGCCGACGGCACAGTGGGAGGCAACGGGGTGGGTGTAGTGCTCCTGAAGCGCTTAGAGGACGCGCTTCAGGACGGGGATCACGTTCACGCAGTCATCATCGGCTACGCCTTGAACAACGATGGAAACGATAAGGCCGGGTATTTTGCCCCCAGCCTATCGGGACAACGCGCTGTCGTATTCGAGGCACACGAAATGGCAGACTACGATCCAAGAACCCTTGGCTATGTGGAGACTCATGGCACAGGAACTGCTTTGGGAGACGCGATCGAGTTGGAAGCACTGGCCCAAGCATTCAACGCGCTCGGGGTGCCGACCAACCAATGTGCCATCGGTGCGCTCAAGGCGAACATGGGGCATATGGACGCGGCATCTGGCGTTGCCAGCCTCATGAAAGCCTCCCTCACGCTAGAGAAGCGAATGATTCCACCGATAGTCGGTTTTACGAACCTCAACCCGAAGCTCGCCCATCTTGGATTTCGATTTCCGACGCAAGCCGAGGAATTCCCTCTTGGCGGCGATCTGAGACGTGCGTGCGTCAGCGCCTTCGGCATTGGCGGCACCAACGCACACGTAGTGCTAGAGGAAAGCCAGAACGTTGTTCCGGAGGCGAAACCTATTTTCTCCACCCAGCCAGAGACGCTCCTTGTCTACTCGGCTGCCTCGGAGAAAGCTTTGGAACAGCGCAAGGAAGATCTCGATCGTCTCATCGATGCACGCCCAGAGGCCACGACGTCCTTGGCGTCAACCCTGCTACACACCCGCCCTGTTTTGGCAGTGCGGGGCCGATGCGTCCATCCAGCAGGTCCTGACCCGATTTCAATCAAGGCAGGTAGCCTGAACAAAGTTGCATTCGCGTTCAGTGGCCAGGGCAACCAGTATCCGGGAATGGCGATGCATCTGTTCAACCATGACTCAGTATTCCGTCAGAACCTAAAAGAACTGTGCGAAGAGATCGAGGCAGAATCAGGGCTGGACCTGCTTCCATTACTCACTCGCCCCGGTGGCGAAGCCGAGATGAAAAAACTTTCTCAAACTTACGTGGCTCAGCCTGCCCTATTTGCAGTGGAGATGGCGCTCGCCCGAACTCTGGCCGCAGATGATGTACACCCTAATTTCCTGTTGGGACACAGCATCGGCGAGGTGACTGCCGCTGTGTTGGCTGGTGTTATCCCTGAACCGAATGCTGTGTCATTAATCCTCACCCGAGGACGACTCATGCAGTCCATGGAGCGCGGCGAGATGCTGTCGGTGCTGATGCCCGCTGAGGAGTTGATACACCGACTGCCACCCGGAATTGAGGTGTCTCTCATCAACTCTCCTGAATCGTGTGTCGTCGGCGGGCAAAGTACTATTATCCGGACCTTGACCAAGACCCTCCGCGCAGAGGGAATCATCGCTATCCCCCTAGCAACGTCGCACGCCTTCCACACATCCTTTATGATTGAGGCAGCAAACATCTTTACGTCGCGGATGGCAGATGTGCCGCTCCAATCTCCACGGGTCCCTCTCCTATCCAACGTGACCGGCACTTGGCTTACCGACGAACAGGCTACGGATCCCGATTACTGGGGGCGACAGATCCGGGCAACCGTCAGGTTCAGCGACAACCTACACGAGCTGTCGGGCGCTGAAGCCTATTTGGTGGAAATCGGACCGGGGAACTCTATCCAAGCCTTGAGTCAGCACATCGGCTCCCGCCCCTCGAGCTGCAGTGGGACTTTGCCACCCCGACAAGGGCAGCAAAACAGCGCTTCTGAATACCTGGGTACGCTGGGCAGTCTGTGGTGCCAAGGATTACCCGTCAATTTGGATCGCCACATACCCCGGTTGAATAATCGGGAGTTTCTTCCTCCATATCCGTACCAGCGTCACGAGTATCTTCCGGCCACCATAGACCCACCAGCCAAAACGGATGGCGTCACTTTCTTCGAAAGCGCAATAGTAGTCTCGAACGAGGATTTCCAGGGTCCGAAAGTACCGCCGCGCTGGTTCGAGCTCCCGCCCCCATCTCCCCACACTGGCAAAGTGCCCACCGAGGCACTCGACGACTGGCTGGCCATCGACACATCGGGTGAACTGCACGTCTGGGTCGACCTGCGGGTGTGGCCTACTACCCACACCCCCGCTGCGGCTTTTACCGAACTGTGCTGTGTGATTCGGCATATGGCAGCTTCGGGACGTCTTGTGAGAGTCCTTATCATTACCCTCGATGAACACGAACAGCCCAGTTCTCATCCCATCAGTTCACTCGTCGAGGCTCTTGGCACCTGCCTGCCTCAGGAATGGCCAAACGTGAGCATCGCAGTACGACAGCTGGCTGCAAAAGCGACCGTAATCTTCTCTGACCTCATGTCAGTGTTCAATCCTGACCGAGCAGTGACCGCGCGGAACGGCGAACGAACGATGCGTCGGCGGCTCTTCCCTTGGCATCCCGATCACGATGCCTCCATCCAAGTACCAGACACAGTCCTGATCACCGGCGGAGCAGGCGCTCTAGGAAGGCAGGCCACAGATTTACTCCTGCGACTCAATCCCCAAGCAAAGATCACTGTATGTGGCCGTCGTCACGCCGCCCAAACCGACGAGCGGGCCACGTATGTCGCGGCAGACCTGTCTTCGCCATCATCTGTGGAGACCTTAGAAACAGCACTGACCCAACAGGGCGGCGCTGACCTCATCTTACACGCCGCCGGTCTTGTCGGGGATGGGACGCACGTTCCAGCAGACGAGATCACATCCGCTGTCGCTGAGCAGCAGTTCGCCGCAAAGGTCGCGGGCACTGACGCAGTGATCACGCTCGCTGAAAGGCTCCGTACTCGTCGAGTGGTCCTCGTATCATCCACTTCAGCGACGTTGGGAGGCCTGGGACTCACCGCCTACGCCGCGGCCAACTGCTATCTCGGTGCGACGGCCCGCAGTCACGACTCCAGGCACTGCCGCTGGGTAGCGGTCCAGTTCGACGGGTTCAGCCGTGCTCCCGGTGACTCGGGACTGAGTCCTGCCGAGATTGACAAGGCCCTGCAGACTTCGCTCAGCCCTACCTGTCCCACCGAGTTCCTCACCTGCTGCCCGGATCTGATGGAGCGGCATCGACGCTGGGTGAAAGAGTTACAACCGCAGGCAGACACCAGTCCCTTAACGATGAACGCTGAGGTGACTGGTGCAGCCGTGATTGCTTCGGCTCTAGGAGCCGAGAGTATCGATCCGAATGCCAACTTCTTCGAGCTCGGAGGCGACTCGCTCTTGGCCGCCCAAGTCATCAGTCAAGTTCAACAACGCACCGGTGTCCGCGTCAGTCTTAAAGCATTCTTCCAGTCCCCGACCGCAACGACCCTCGAGTCTCTCATAGCGGCTGGTCGTCAGGAATCAGAGGAGCTGACGAGGGCTCCCCAAGATTTCGACACGCCTACCCGTCTTCAGACGAAGCTCTATCTCCAAGAAATGACACAGGCGGGTGCGATGGCGAATAATCTAACCGCTTACCTCGACTTCCGAGGCGAGATAAACCCACAACGGTTAAAGCGCGCCTGTGACAATCTCGCTCAGAGACACGAAGCCCTCCGGATGTCCTTCATCATGGATCGAGGCCAACTGCGGTCCCGCGTCGCTGACAAAATAACGACGCCGGTTACGATCCTCGAAACGCCCTCTAATGAGTGGGACGACCGCGCTAACCAGTTCGTGAGTGTATTTGACATTAGCCGACCTCCGCTCTTCCGGATGCTTGTCCTATATGAAGAGAGAAAAGGTCGCTTGGTGTTCGACATCCATCACCTTATCGCCGATGGCGTCACGATGAGTCTGCTCATTCGGGATTTCTGCACTTTGTACAATGGCGGTACATTGCCCGCAGTTAACTGGACCGCAACTGATTACGCCCATTGGCAGCACAATTCACCAGCACCATCCGAGGCAGCATTAGCTTTCTGGCGCGCACAACTCACCGACTGGCGCCCTCCCACCCCACTGCCACCTGGCACAACGAACGGCCTAAGAGAGGATCCGCGTACACTAATAGTTCGCCAAGAATTTGGCTCATTATCAGACACCGTCGAGCAATGGGTTCGCACAGAACATGTAACGCTTTTCCATCTGCTATTCGCAGCTCAGGCAGTTCTGGCGGCCCGACGCACACAGCAAATGCACGTCGTGACCGGATGCGCATTCTCCGGGCGTGTGATAGCGGAGCTGTCTGATGTCGTCTCCAATCTGATCCAAGTGCATCCGGTGAGCGTTCATCTCACCCCAGATATGAAACTCAGAGAAGCCGTCCATACGACTGCCGCCACGTTGATCTCTGCCGCCGAGTATCAAGCTGTTGACACTGACCCATTCCTACCTACGGGAAGCGGTTTGACGTATGCAACGCTTTTTCTCATGCAAAACACAGGAAACAAATCACTATCGCTGGACGGAGTCGATATTCTCCGAACTCGCGTGGTACCCCACGTTGCGACTTGTCCCCTCACCATTCAGGTGATAGAAGGGAACACTGGCCTCGTCGTTGAAGTGATCTTCGCTCGCGGCTCATACAGCAAAACGCAGGCCGAACTCATCTTGGCCGACTACATCGCGACGATTCGCCAGATAGTACAACATCCCGACTTCAATGTCTGCGATAATTTTACAGTCGACGCGCCAGCCATGGAGTTTGATTTTTGACTGTAGTGAGGCTTATTCATAGTTTTGACTCGATTTAGGTCAAGTTTCGGAGTTCAGGGTTTGGTCTTTGGGCTGAATAGGTGTGTCATGTCAGGTGGTGTGCACTACCTAGCTTGGGCCAGTTTGCCTGACTTGGACCGATTCTCATGGCGGAGGGGTGAGTGTTGGTTGGCTAGGTGTTTTGGTGTGGGTGGTGTCACTAGTCGGGGTTTAGCCTTGGGGTGTGGCGTGTGTGCGGGAAGTGAAGACGACCTCGGGGGAGCGACGTCGGTGCAGTTGGTGTGGTCGTCATGTCGGGGGACACGACAAATGGATCACAGCGGTTCGGCACACACTTCAGCGGAGTTGGAGGTCCTGCGTGCTGCTATTCGACAATGTTTGGCCAGTGAGGGGAAAAACGAACTCGACTTTGGAGACGACCCGCCACAGCGTGGTGCGTTACTGATCCGCTCTTCCAGAGCTCAACATCTGTGAGACATGTTGTCAACAAATTTCAGAGCTTTGGGTTTCGACAAGGCCGCGGCGGTGACGAGGTGTTCAAGCAGCTGACCGCGGCCCGCTTGAACGAGCCGACCAGTAAAAGTGACAGCATCCGGGTCCTCGACGGGATGGGGATCTCGGCTGCTTCGTATCGGACCTGAAAACATCGGATTGGCTCTCTATGCAGCTCTGCAGTGACGGCGCCGTCTGGCAACTTCTTGTGCCGCTCGCATCCAGTTGGGTCCGGCAACGTTGGTGCTTCATGATGTCTCGACCCTGTACTTCGAGACCAACACCAGCGACAGGTTCCGGGAACCGGGTAGCTCCAATAGGACATCGTCTGGAACCCCAGATCACCATCGGACTGCTCACCGATACCCGCGATTCCGAGGGCGTCAAATGGTGCATGTAGAGGGTGCTTCCTAGATATGAGCAGACACACTGGTGAGCATGATGGACAAGGAAAACCGTGAGGATCGACGCCACGCTCAGCATGAGAACGTGGCAACGTTGGATACTGCGGATGTGTTGGAAGATTCTGTATGCCCGTATCGGATGCTGGCGAGATCCGACTCGAGGGTAATGATGGTTTGTTCTCGCAACCGATCAAGGTTGGCCTAGAACGTAGTTTGCAGACCGAAACGTCGAAGCATCTGGGTACGCGAAAGGCGATCCGGAAACAGGGCTCCTCCCGAACTCACATAGCGGGTCATATCCGAAAACGGTGGACACCACGGTCGGAACGCGAAGTTGGCGATCCTCAGGAACCGTGGCAGCATGCTCACCCCGAAGGGATCGCGGCGCCTGCCTGACCTGAACGAGATGATCATCTCGTTATATGCCGGTGGGATGACCACCCGCGACATCGAGCATCATTTGGGCTTGTCGGACATGGTTTCCTCCTAGGCGCGTTCTCCAATCCTACAGAAGAACCCCATGCTTAGACGGGTTTCCACTCCGGAACTTCCCCAGCGCTTTGTCCACCTTCAACGCAATATCAAACGTCGAGTTCCTTTGGCCGGGGTACCTTCAGCAGGCCAAGGAGAGCGTTCTCCAGCACCTCGGTCAGCGCAGGGTGGATCCAGTACTGGCCACGAGCCAGTTCCTGCACCGTCTGGCCGAAGCTCATGGCCTGGATCATCGGTTGAATCAGGGTGGCTGCCTGGGGACCGACAATGTGAGCACCAAGGAGATGCCAAGTACGCGGGTCGGCCAGCAGCTTCACGAAATGCCCCTCATCCTCCAACGCCCACCCAAACGCAACATCCGCATAACGCTGCGTGAACCCCACATACGGAGCACCCCATTCCTGGAGCTGCTCCTCTGTAGCACCGACGGCGGCGATCTGCGGTTCGGTAAACACGGCGTGAGGAACATAGCGGTGATCAGTGACCACCAACTCGCCTCCATCAATGAGAAGATTCGCAGCAACAGTACGAGCCTCCGCGTTCGCGACATGCTTGAGCAGCCGGTCCGAGGACACGTCACCAAGCGCCCAGATGTGCGGCTGGCTGGTGCGCTGGTGCTTGTCAACACGGATCTGCCCACCCGACCCCACCTTAACCCCAGCAGCAGCCAAGTTAAGGGAATCGGAGTTGCGGATGCGACCCGTGGCCACCAGCACCGCATCAGCCAGATACTCATACTCGACACCATTACGGTCGATGGTGACGACCAGCACCTCCCCGTCGGGACCGATGGTGACCTCGGCGATGCTCTGGTTGAGGATCAGGTTGACCAGCGCGGCGTGTTCCTGTTTGAACTCCTCGGAGATCTCCCGGTCCTCACCGCGCAGCAGCACCTCGGAGCGGTTGATCTGGGTCACCTGCGACCCGAACCCCGCGAAGATCTGGGCGAACTCACAGGCCACGAACCCGCCGCCAAGCACGACGAGTCGGCGAGGCAACTCATCCATGCGCATCACGTCGTCGGAGGTGTAAAACCGCGACCGCAGCTCCTCCGGGATCTCCACCGGCAGCGGTCGGGGTCGCGACCCCGTGGCGATGACGATCTGGTCGGCGCTGATCTGCACGTCGCCGACCAGGAGGGTGTGGGCGTCGACGAAGCTGGCGTGCCCCTCGAAGAGGGTCACCCCTTCTCCTGTGCGACGCCACTCGCGTCCGGCCTGTGAAATCGGATCGATGCGTCCGAAGACGCGGTCACGGATGGCAGGCCAGTCGGCACCCTTGAACTCCAGGTCCACCCCGAGCCGGGCGGCATGCCCGGGCATCCGGGCCCCCTCGGAGGCCACCACGAACATCTTGGTGGGAATGCAACCCCGGTTCAGACAGGTACCGCCGAAGACCGGGCCTTCCTCGATCAGGGCGACGTCCAGGTGGGAGAAACGCTCATCGATGATGGAGTTGCCCGAACCGGATCCGATCACGGCAATGTCGAAATGCTGCATGCACCCATCTTGTCATGCGTCACCAGCCTCACCCGCCACGAAACTGAGTGGACCCGCATGTGAGCATTCTCCTGTCACCAAGCCGGGTGAGCCGAATCGTGAGGAACGAGCGCCCCGAGTCGAACCCACTCCGCTACCGAAAACCAGACCCGACCTCAAGACCCCAGGCACCCACACTATGGTTTCGACACGACCGGTTTGCTGACGCTCATGATGTCTATTCAACCCGCTTCGAGAGAAACTCCGAGGGCCGAGCCTGACGATCTCGCCCCCTTCCAGGCGACACCAGAGTTGCCCAACCCGGGTACCTGCACCTGAGAATCGATACTTGAACGCCTACACTTTCCCCATGACAGGTTGGGCAGTTGTGACGGGGGCCTCGGGTGGACTCGGGGCAGGTTTTGCGCGAGAACTCGCGCGGCAGGGGGCGAACCTGATCCTGGTGGCCCGTAGCGCAGACAAACTGGATGCGATCGCGACCGAGATACGCGCGACGCGGCACGTCCAAGTGGAGACCTGGCCCTGCGACCTCACCAACCGCGGCGCCCGGGCCGTGCTGGCCGCCGACCTGGCCTCCCGTGAAATCCACACCCTGGTCAACAATGCGGGTTTCGGGTCGATCGGTGACTTCACCGACCTGCCACCGGAGCGCATCGCCGCCGAGGTGGAGCTGAACGTGGTGGCCCTGACCGAACTGACCCGCCTCGCGCTGCCGGGCATGAAACAGCGGGGGCGTGGAGCGGTCATCAACATCGCGAGCACCGGAGCCTTCCAACCAATCCCTGGGTTCTCCACCTATGCCGCGACGAAGGCCTACGTGTTGCGCCTGTCGATCGGGTTGTGGTCGGAACTGCACGACAGCGGCGTGCGGGTGTTGGCCGTGTGTCCCGGCCCCACCGAAACGGGTTTCTTCGCCGCCGCCGGCAACGATCAGGTGATGCGACAGCGCCGCAGCGTCGAGCAGGTGGTGGACAGCGCGTTCCGGGCGTTGCGCCGTCACCGCCCCTACGTCGTCGACGGGATGGGCAACACGATCCTGGCGGAGGCCACCCGTTTGATGCCCACCCGCTGGACGTCCAAGGCGGCTGGTTGGGTCGCTTCTCGTTGAAGCTCGCGTGAAGCATCACTCAACAGTGATGCTGCGACTCTCCAGCGACGTCTGCACGACCCCCATGTCATCGGTCCAGCTGGTTTCCACACGCACCAGGTAGCTTCCCTCTCCCAGAGTCAGCGACACCGACCAGTGACGCCAGCCGTCGCTCCCCGTTGTCACTTCAGTCTGAGCGTACTGCGAGGCCAGCAGAGTGTCATTGGAGTCGGTGACGAGCACCCGTGGCTGACCCGCTACCGGTTGCACCACGCCGGAAAAAGTGACGGACCCGGCAGCCAATCGTGCCCCGTTGCCGGGAGTGTCGATCCACAACTTCGCCAGCGAGGCCACCCCCGGCAGCTGATGCTCGCCCGCGAACGCAGCCGGTGGGGCCGCTCCGTTCGCCGTGAACCGAACCTTCAGATCCGGGGCATCGAGGACCTCGTAGACCGCTTGAACGACCTGTCCGATGGCCTGCTGCGTCAGTTCCTGGTCGGCGCCTTCGGGGAAGGCGTCGGCAGACAAGTTCACGGTCACCACTGATCCCTCGCGACTGACGCCGATGACCCTCCCGGGATTCCAGGCGGACCTGTAGTCAGGATCGAGAGGGGCCACTGCCAGAATCGCGTTCACGACCGTCGAGACCATGTCCCCCGAGGCCGCCAGATTGCGGAATTCCCGGTGCAGTTTCCCGTCCTGACGACCGATGTAGTACACCGGCACCGCCTGCACCTGCGCCGGCAGTACCCGAGCCTGTGGTGCAACGGACTGCGATGACTCGACCAGCGTCGGAACGGGTGCCGACTGGTGGGCACGCCCGAGCACCCAGGTCACGGAAAACACCAGCATCAGAACCAACAGCACCACAAGTACGGCCAGCAGCAGCGGAACCCCGGGGGCCCGCGCTCCCTTGAGGGAACGCAGTTCTGCCTCCAGGGTCTCAGTTCCTGGGGACTGGACCAGCCGTGCGGCGGAGCGCAACGCGGCTGTCAGTTCCTGCGACAGCGACTCGATCACCCCGGGTAGGCTCACCGGTTCCGGTTCACCGACGGCCCTGCGCAGCGCATCGAGGGCTTCCTCGAGTCGCTGGTTGCAGCCCCGCACCGTCATCCGCATGATCCCGGCCAGCTCCGGTCCGAAAACGGAGAGGTAGTGGGAGACCAGCAGGATCTCTCCCAGCCGGATGGGCAGGGCGAGGATGGCGCGACGAATCTCCTCCTGGCGTGGATCGGCGATCTTCAGCAGCTCCAGCGTTCCGCTCGGTCCCCGCACGGAGCGCGCCTGATGCACCACCTGTTCCGCCAAATATTCCACCCGGGCCGATGGGTCGACAATCCGGTTGGAGCGTTTCGCCAACCCCAGCAGCGAGGTGCGCAGGATATGACCCGACTCAGATTCGGCGCCGAGCATCACGGCCAGCCGGTGCATCGTCGGCCCCTGCTCATCAAACAGGTCGATCAACCACGTGGAGGTATCGGACAAAGGACGTCACTTCCCCCCGCGCCCGGCGGGACGTTTGGTGCGGGAATCCCTCACGTCGACTCCTTCCGGGTGTTGGGGAAACAAGCCACCATTGTGCACTCCCACCCCCCGGAGCTGGCAAGGGGCCTTGTGCTGTTGCACGCTTCAGGTACCGACCCGGAACCTGCGCCCCCGTGTGGAAGGAAGCAGATCCTGCGCAGGCTCCGCGTAGTCGATGGCAGTGATGAAACCGTCGCGGAACGTGAAAGAGGTCACGGACACCAGGGCGCAGCGGCGACGACGGGGGTCGTGAACCAGCGGTTTGCCCTCGGCATCACGGCGGGCCATTTCGATGGGAAGCTGATGGCTCACAACCAACGCCTGTCCTCCAGGCCCGGCTGCCGCCGCGGCGTCCTTCATCGCGGCTCGCATCCGCGTCACGATCTCCCGGTACGGCTCACCCCAGCTCGGGCGCAGCGGATTCAGCACGTGCCGGATCATGCGCACATCCCGCAGAGCTTTGTTGCTGGCGCCGAAAACCTTGCCCTCGAAGGCGTTGGCCGCTTCGATGACGCGCTCGTCAATGACCACGTCGAGTTGTGGGAACAGATCGGCGGTGGGCGCGAGGGTTTCCCTGGCTCGCTGCAAAGGCGAGCAGCGCAGGTGCGTCAGCGGAGCGCCCTTCCAGTACCCGGCGAGCCGTGCCGCCATGTCATGGCCGAGTTCCGAGAGTCCGAAACCGGGCAGCCTCCCATACAGCACCCCTTCGGGGTTGTGTACTTGCCCGTGCCGCATCAGGTGAACCACCGTCGGCTGCTGCATCACGACCTCCGGGTGGAGTCCTTGCGACGCCGACGTCGCCGCTGGGAAGGTTTCGTGTCCGGCAGTCCCTGCGCCAACCGGTTGGCGCGGCGCTCATCCGCGAACCGCGCCAGGCCGATGGCCACCGACTCGAAGCT
>ERZ773022.623-NODE-623-length-27610-cov-4.792705_pt1 | contig 27610 bp, 28 predicted proteins | sample MGYA00580839_ERZ773022 | MGnify/ENA primary metagenome ERZ773022 (study PRJEB29015, sample SAMEA2738020) | human oral metagenome | biome: human oral; feature: human-associated habitat; material: dental | place: China | collected 2044 ... | reverse complement strand
AAATTTTTAATCAATAGTATATAACCATAATGTTGTAACAGCGTAATTTTAAATAATTACGCTGTTACTTTATATTACTTCTATAAAGTTAAATTGATAATTTGCCACACGGTTTTTTATTTTATTTTTTTATATTCAACTTTCATCTCCTGTATATTAGCTTAGATTTCTTTTCTCTATGCTTCCGAAGTATATTCCACTCCATTCTCATCAGTTCAAGATTGTGTAACAATTCCTCTTTCCTTCTTTTCTTATGCAAAAACGGATGCAGTTTCATATTTCTTTTCTACAGTAACTCTACATACCTCTTCCTTTTTAAGTTGTATTTCTTCTTGTTTATCTTGATGTTGTTGATTTGCATTATTTTGTTCTTCTGTAGTTGGTGTATTTAACTGATTATTTTTACTTTTCATAAATTTCATCCTCTTTCTAGTCGCTTGTTTGCAAGCATATATAGCATATATATTATGCAAGAAATTAGTTGGAAAAATTATAAATCTATAAATTTTCTAAATCTCTTTTATACATAATTTTAAAATCTCTTGGTTTTGCTTTAATTCATCATCCGATCGTGTCTTACATTTTCTAAACATTTCCCATCTACCACCATCTTCTGGATGTTCAACGCCAATGCATCCAATGCTCGGATATTTCTTAAAGTAATCACTATATTTATCTAGGATTACTTTTTTCTTCTCCATAGGAACCACAACAAAATTCTTATGACAGAATTCTGAATTTAAATATGCTTGCGAAAATGCTTTTTCTATATCAGCAAGTTTAAATTCAAAGCTGCATAGTTCTAAATGAAATCCCTTATCATCATTTACCTTTTCTACCGTGAGCAGATCTACTCCACCATGTCTTGCCTGACATTCAAACTGATATGCAATGATGTTTTTTCTATATCCATACTTTTTCCAAAAGTGTTCTTTTAATGCTTTTTCTTCTACAAATTTCATAAAGTATATCCCTTCTGTTAGCTCCAATTGCTATTAAATAATGAATCTTGAACCCATTCTTTTGGCTTTTCTTTAAATGCATTTTTATTAGGAGCTACCTTTCTTTTGGCTTTTCTCAAGCCCTGCATTTCATCTGTTCCTGAATTGATATTCTCAATTGCTTCATTTTGTCTCATAGAACTAACTGAAGAGTTGGATGACTGCATCAACATATATTCATGTGTAAGGCTAAAATTCTGCATTTCTATCAATTTACTTTCAATTGTGTAATTATCTGTATAATCCTTTTCTGAGCGATTAAATACATACCAAAAGTAAGGGTAATATCTTGTTACAATAGGCATCTTACGCTGGCGTAATACAACCGCTTCAGATAGAGACAAATGTGCTAATTTATCCTTTGTAATAACAGGTACGGCATCAAAATGTCTTGTTTCTTTATTCCACTTTAATTTCTTTCCAGCTCGTTCAGAAATCTCACGCAATGTTTCTTCAGTAGATGCTAACAAGAAAATCGTATTCATTATGTTTCCCTTGATTGTCTTAGCTTCTTCTCTTCCATACTTCTCATCTAATTGAGAATATTCCTGAATTACAATGTGCCAGCGGATTCCTCTGAATCTTGATGCAGCAAAGATAGTATTTGGATTGGATATCGCTGGAGAGATTCCAAATTCATCCCATACAATATCCCAAGGAATCGGTAATCTTTGCTTAGGATACTTTCTTGCACCGTTTACAAGTTCATTATACAACTGCGTAACAAATATACTTACAAAAGGATGATACGTTGATTTTTCATCATTAACAACCATGAAGATTGCTGTAGGTCTTTCTATAAAATCTTGGAAACTAAAGCTAGAGTAGGATGTCATTTTACGTACTCTGTCATTGATGAGTCCTATTTGCATCTTATTTGCAAAAGTTGACATAACAGAACCTCTTTCATCCGTTCCCATCTGTGTTATTTTAATTAGCTTTTCGTAGCTTCTATCTGTAACACGTCTAGTGTTTTCCAAATACCATTGTAATAAGCCCTGCTTTTTACTAGGTGTAACCTGATAAATCATAAAGCCTTCATTTGTAAGGTTATTAATATTTTGGAAATTAATCTGTTCATCTTTCAAATGACAGATATTCCCATTATCATCTAGCCATTCATACTCAAGTAAAAAGCAAGCTGCACCTTCCATCAAAGCCTGCGCTTGTTGCCAGAAGTGAGCCTGCTTCGCATTCTTTTCTTCACAAAGTGTTCTACAGATATCTGTAAGTTGCTCAAACGCATCACTATAATCTGGTTTACTGTAGAAAACATCACGTTCCGCAGCGTATAACTCTTCTTGTATTTGTTTGTATTCTTTAAATATTCTATGCTCCAGCACTTTCGTATCTTTGCTATCGCTAGGTGCATTGAGAATGTCATAATATGACTTAATTAACTTTCTTTGAGCTGCTAAATACTTCTTCTTCAGACTCAAATAAGATTCCCTTTGTGTCGGATTCTTCCATTCACACTCTGCTTTTTTCTGAGCTTCCCTATACTTTCTTATGACAATGCCAAATGGATTCCAGCATTCACTCTTTGATGGATCAACGAAATCAAAAATTACAACATTATAATTATCAGCCTTCAATCTTCCGTAATGACTCTCTAAAAGGTCTTTTTTGATATCATTGACAAACATGCTGCTTCCGCCAATTCTATTAGCTTCAATCATTGCATGTACAACTGAAGTTGTCTTACCTGAATTCGTTGTACCTATCGTTAGGTCATGATTATCATCTGCTTCTACATATAATCTTGATTTATATGTTCTAATAGGCAATCCGCTTCTTCTATTCGTTGTTTCTCCAGCAATGTTCCATTTCTTAAGCTCATTTACCTTCCATCTATCGCTCCATTTCATTCTCTGAACACGTGTATTCCAGAAGTGTTTTATAGGATTAAAGACATAATCCATATAATCACGGATGTGCGGTTTTAATATTACCCATTTAGCATTCCACCTACGCTTGATATTCCAGTTATTATTTTCTAAAGCTCGCTTCTTTGCTTTTGAATAATACTCTCTGTATTCTGCATACCAAATCTTTGAACTGCATAAATAATGTAATACAAGAATCATTGCTAATATGATGATATAGAATAATCTAAATGAAAATATCTTTAATAATGGTATTCTAAGAGTCAAAACATCTACTCTTATAAAACTTAAAAGCCAGTTTATACCACTGACAATAAAGTTGATCAGCAAAAAGAAAAGCAGTATTGCTTCTAATGGATATGTAATTGCTCCTATCCACCATTTGTAATCTGCTATATATCTCGTATGATTCAAATATAAGTGATCGATGTGTCCTTCTGCATCAAACGTGAATCTTTGTAAGCCCTGCTTGGATTCCCTATCATTTGCTATATGTGTATATGCATCTTTTTCTTCAGCAGTAAGACGTCTTTCTTCAGCTCGTCTTTCTCTCTGTCTCTTATTTGGAATAACATACCATCCTAAGAAGGTTATTAATCCAATAAAGATTATTATACTTGCTAATTTAAAATAGTTTGTATTTCCTTGCCAGAACATAATATTCGGATCCATCGTGAATGAAAACAATCCAAACAGTTTAGGCTGCTGTGATAAAGCGATGATATCAAAGTTGAATGATAGCAACCATGCAATTTGTAATGCTAAAAAATAACTAATAATTAGATATATAATTGCAAATACTATCGTCTTTAATAATTTCCCCATTCTATCTCCTTTCGTTATTTAACAGATACTGCTATCCGTCCATCATTTCTTAAATATGCTTCTATTTCATTTTCGATTTCTTGACCATGCTGCTTGATTGCGTGTTTAACACCTCTTGGCAATCTTCTTCCTAACAAACCCTTAAAGCCATGATAATCCGTTTTATTTAGACTTTGTCCTTTCCTATAGAAGTTCATTACCCTTTGTGCTTCTTTATTACCGCTATTTTCGGCATCATAGATTTGTGCAATAGCATCTGCTTTTTGTGCTTCTGGCTTTGCATTTAATAGACTCGTAGCACCTTTTAAAAACTTGTCATTTGATGAATCTCCAAGTCTTTCTGCAAGCATACCAGCTTCCTTTAGATTATTGTCTTTAATCAGATTCACCACTTCCACCTGCTGTGGTGTGAAGTCCTTTGTATCAATTCCTTCATATATCTTTGATACGATTTGAATTGCATTAGCTATTTTCCATTCGTTTAAAGATGTCATATTGCGTTTGTCCGTTTCCTTTAAATCCTTAAAACTTTTCAGGATTGAATTTGCAATCTGAACTCTGAGCTTTTGGTCATGTGTTTCTTTTAGATGTGAAATATTATCATTTGTTAAATCGTTTCTGATATTGTCTAGCTTGTCTAATTCTTGTGTAAATATTGAATAATCCTCTTTGCAACTATCACACTGTAAAACTTGATTTACGATATTATCTAATTGTTCTCTATATGGAATCATTGATGCTGCGTTATATTGTAATCTTCCTGTGCGTGGTAGTTGTGAATAAAGATTTGCAATTGCATTTAAAATCTCATATGGAAGATTATTAATTTCACTTATCATCTTTTGTTTTAGTGGTGTAATCTTCTTTAATGCATCTTCAGCATTATCCATGTACTTTTCTTTATACAATTTTCTAGCAGCAATCTCGTTTACAAACATTCCTTTTACATAATCTATTTCTTTCTTGGTAAGTTTCCCCCTATCTCTAGAGTGTTCTTTTTCCAAAAAATTAACATGGATATGTGGATGCTTTGTATTCGTATGATAATCTTCCCACCAAATCATATTCTGCGGATCAAGCTTTAATTTTTTAAAACTCTTATATAAAACTGTCTTGGTAATTTTCGCAAAATCTTCTTGGTCTTTAATCTCATACTCTTTTAAGCTATCAAAACTATCTAGTGAAACAACCAGATTCCATACAATATCTCCATCCTTAGAAAATGCACTTTTAGAATTTTCAATCCATTTATTTCTATCTTCATCCGTAAATAATTTACCTTCATTCGTCATTGTAAAGTACTCTTTTTCAGATGAGTCATGTGTCGCTGAAGCTCTACTTGTATAATCCATCAGTGAACCATCCAGTGAATTTTTTAAATTAAAAGATGAAGAAATAGTATTTTTATCTACTACTTCCTCATCTATAAATGTTGTTTCTGATTCGCCCATAGAGTCTTTAGTTGCATCATCTCGTGACAAATAAGTTGTATATCCACCAAAAATTGAATCACAATTTAACTTACCTTTGTATCCAGAATTTGATGGTGCATGCTTACCAAATTGCAAGAATGTTGCTTTTACTACAATACTTTTATCCATAATTTATCACTTATTAATGATTAAAGTATTTCAAATCATCGTTAACTTTCTCTTGATTGTGCACCACAGGTTGCACATCTTCAACATCTTTTTGTTTATCTAATTGCTCTTTATTTACATTAGTTTGTACAGAAGTTTCTGTTTTTTGTACTTTTGTTTTTCTTCTTGATGAACGTTTTGGCTTTTCATCTACATCAATAAAAGCAAATTCCTCCAACAATTTTTGTTCTTCAGCAATTGCATTTGAATATTTCTTAATGTACATTTCAAGTTTCTTTTTCCCATCTTTTAAACCCTTAATATCATTACATAGTTCCTTTAATTCATTTTCTTTTTCTGCAATCATCTCACTCATCTTTGCAATTTTTGCATTCAAAATTTTTAAACTCATGATTTATTATCTCCTTTTATTTACTTTCCTTCTTCTAAGATTTCAGCAGCTCTGTCATTAAAAAGTTCTGCTAAGTTAAAATCATTACGCAAATTTTCATCAACTTTATCATAATTATTTTCTAATCCACTCGACTTCATGAGTATCATTAACATCAAATATTCACGAATTAATTGTTCATCTAAATGATACTGCAATGTCAAAAGTTTACTACTTACTGCTGCATTTAATTCATCAATAAAGTGTTTTAATTGTGATTCCATTACTGTTTCAACTTGATCACTTAATGCATTTCTTGCTTTCTTGTCGATCGTTTTTAAGTAATATTCTTTGATTGCTTTCTTAACAATTTGTGTTCTTGTTGGAATAATTCCATCCCCCATTAAGTGTTCCGTTTCCTCTTTATCGAGAATTTCATCCAACATATCTAAGTATTCTTCTTCAACTCTAATTTGCAAACGTGTTTCAATTGCCATAATTTTATCCTTTCTTTTTGCGTGATAACAACGTGAGAACAAGTTGCTTTTTTGTACTCACGTTGTAAGACAACTGTCTTACAAAATTCACGACACTGGAGTACAACGTTATCACGTTGTACTAACGAAAAAACACCGATAAATAACCGAAAATGGTCATAGACCATTTGTCCGAATTAGAAATGTGAGTACAAACCTGTACTCACGAATTTCTCTTATCCTGCTTCCCTAGTCAAAATTAACTTTTTTACGGTTTCGATTAAAAATCATGCGACTTTTTAAAAATGAGTCGAATGATTGAACCAACCTATCTTCTGCCATACAACAGTAAGTCATAGAATTTTTTGGGCTTGCGTTGTTGGCAGTCCGCCAGATTTTTTCTGGCGGTGCGTTACAACTCCTTTTGATTTTTTGATAGCACTTGCTCTTCATATCGCAATCTTTCTTTTAACTCTTCATTCAGTAACGTTACACCATCTTCATTAAAATAGAATTCATATACTTTTTCTAAAATCACTTCATCTTCAACATTTGTTTCAAATGATAGAATTGCTTTGATTAACTCTTTGTAACTTTTACTTGCCATGAGTTCAAGTATTGCTTTCATTGATAAGTAGTTCATGTTCTCTCCTTTTAATAGTTGTGGTGAGTGGGAAGAAAATTCTTCCCACTCAATCACTGCCTACTCTTCATTAAGTGTTTCACTTACATCATCACATGTAAGTTGCTCATCATTTGATAACTCTGTTTTTTGATATGCTTCATATAACGTTCTAAATGCTGGGTCTTTATCTGCAATCTTTCTAAATGTATCAATCTCCTTAAATTCATCAAGTCGCTCTTTCATAAGCAAGTGTAATTGCTTACGCTTGATACGTGCTTTCTGCTTATCTGTATATGGCTTGGTATTTACAACTGTAATAACATCTTCAACTTCACCACACTCTGTCAATGCTTTAAGTTCGGAGATTGGTTCAACAACTATTCCAATCGCAAACTCATCAGCATACACTGGAATGACAACGACATCGCCCTTTTTTAATTCTTGATTCACGGAATGAATTGCAAAGTCATCATCATAGTTGATACTAAATTTGTAGTAATGTTTCATGTCTTAATTCCTCATCTACCTTTCGGTAATCTCTCTAGTGCTTTCCTTAGCACGACTACGCAAGAGCATAGACAAGTGAAACATTGAAGAGCCAATCAGATAAAATGTGATTGACTTGCGAAGCCCTTGCATTTTTTGAGCTTGCGAAGTCCTTGACAGTTTACTGTCATAGGATGAAAAAAATGACAAGGGTCAATCCATGAAATAAGGCTCGTATATGTGTAACGACAAGAGATAAAAAACAAAGGACAGCATCGCTGCTTGATAGAGTTTCGTCAGAAACTCGTATCCTTGTTTTCTTATCTCGTCTATGCGATAAGGTTGGAGTGCTAAAGAACTTTGAAAGATAAATCAGAATTAATCCAGCAGTCTGTTTGCTAAAACAGATTGCTTTTAAAAAAGGAAGCCTGAGCAGATCGCATTCTGCGAAGGCATCCATGTAGTTAAAGCATTTTAAAAGCAGCACACAAGACCTGAATGGTTGCGTGTGCTGCACTAAAAATATTTCTTTGCATATTGTTCTGCATCTACACTAACAAGTTTTACAAACGAACCAGCTTCAACGCTACTATTAATCTTTTTTGCAACCTTCTCTAAGGATACATCTGCCAACTTAGAAGGTGGATTAATAATCTGATCTGGCAATGGCTTATACAAATAACTCGCTAAACATTCTGTTGCATTATTTAATGCATCGCTCAGAGATTCCCCTTCTGTTGCTAAATAATTTAAATCAGGAAAGATTACAGAATATCCTTCATTTTCTATAAAGAAGCAAGCTGGATATACACTTAACATAAAAGCCACCTCCATGAATACTATAAATACGTATCATTATTTTTTCTCTTTGTAATCTTCAAATCTCCATTCTGTGATTCTTCGTGCCACTACAACATATGGATTGTCTGTTTTATTACTGCATACAATAACAAGGAATTTATTTCTGCTCGTTGATTTTAGATCGGAGTGTATTGTTGATGCATTCTTATATGTACTATACCAATCTTCAAAATCTTTCTCATTCTCAAAATTTCTCTTATCGATATCAAAATCAGGTGCATCTTTCAAATTGAATGCTCCATCAATTTCAAAAGCTTCAGCATATCTCAAATGATAGACAATCATATAACGATGCTGCTCATATTCACTCTGTGATGTTAAGAAATAATCCCTTAAAAAGTCATATTGTGTCATATCACCGTTAGAGTAGTTGTAGATTGTATATACATGATCGTTTTCTTCATCCGCATCTTTCAAGATATAGCCTTGTCCTGCGTTGGATGTTGCATCTGTGCCATCTCTATCCTTGTAATACTCTCTATTATCAGATTTCATGATACGCATACCAATTTGTGTAGGCGGAAAATTAATCCAGCCAGTTAGCTCTTTATTGTATGTATTGTAGAGAAGATTGTATGTATTTTGCACATATTCAAAGTTATTTACAAGAATCGCTGTTCTTTCTATCTCTTTTAGTTCTGGGTCTTCGATTTCTTTACTTTCTCCCCATTCATTCAAGTTATCATCTTGATTTTGATTCTCTTTTTCCTCTGGGGGCGTTTCGCCCCCAGCACTATTTTGTGTAGTTTCATGATTTTGAAAATGGTCTTTAATTAAAAAGTGATATATTCCCATTCCAATTAAAGCTATAACTACACCAGCAATTATCATCTTTCTTAATCTACTCATTTTTTAATCTCCTATATAGCGTAGAACGCCTTCCCAGTTATCATCATAATATGGAGTTACAGATATTTCATTTCCAGTTTGATCACCTACATTTGCTCCAAAAATACCTCCATACTCATCACAGTGTGCGCCAACATTCATACCACCACCTAGATACATTTCCGTATGTGATTGTGTTTGTAAAAGAATATCCCCTCTTTTGAGAGAAGTGCCACCACTATTTACATTAATAGCTGATAAATCTCCTAACATCCATCTAGGTATCCATACAAACTTCCCAGTAGCTTCGAATTGTTCAATCATCGTATATGTACTTCCTACTGCCACATCAATTCCTACACTACGAATTGCAAATGCCATTAAAGAAGAACAATCATAATCAGGATTCCCTAGTCTACGTATTTGTGAATAACCACACGATGGATTATTTGCCACATCGATAAGCCATGCTATAGCATGCTCGATTGGCTGCGCTACAGGTGTTCCCAATGTATCTATATATTTTCCATTTTTTGTATCTTTTCTTGTAGCTTGAATTTGGTCACTCAATCCTTTGATTTTTTCTCTATCTTCCATAGAGAAAACTATTCCAGTTTTAGTTTCAATTTTTTTATAAATCTGATTGATTGTTTTTGAACCATCAAAATTCACTACATAATCAGATATTAAATAAACATCGTTGATATCTTCCCCAGTTTCAAGAAAATAATAACAAGATATAGCTGCTGCTACATTGATATCAGGATATCTTCCGTATGGTTCAAATTTAGGATATATCGAAGTAAACCAATCATCCACGTTATAGCCATTATCAAAGAATCCAGTAACCCATCCTTTTAATGCATCCAAAGTAACTAAAGGAGCGGCAACAACTGCTGCAATAGATAGTAATGGGATAGTCAAACATACTATCCCTAAAATCGCCACGAAAACAATAATGTATTTTTTAAACTTCCTAATTTGATTTTCCACTTGATAACATCGCTCCCATTTCCCACAGCTCATTTTGAGTTGCGATTACGTGAATAGGAATCCGTCTATCTCCAAGAATCAGCAATGCATCACCTTGCTGGAATCCGTTTTTCACCCAGAAGGTTTCATTTTCATTTATATCCTGAAGCTTTTCTAATCCCTCTGTAGCATCCTTATTTAGTTTCATGATTATCTTATAAGCAGAATTATTAAACATCGCTCTCGTGTGCATAATTACGCTATCTGCCGCAAAATCTTCTGGCTCTTGTGTGATAATAAACATTAGATTTCTATATTTTCTAGAACGTCTTACAAATTGTGCAACCATCTTAGCTGTATGTGATGTTTGAATTACATCATGTGCTTCATCAACAATAAATGCGGATTCTATCTTATCATTCAAGCATAGAGTCCATGAGTAGTTAAACATGAGATAGTACAATGCATTTTTTAATTCTTGTGGTGCGTTGAATAATTCCTTTGTTCCAAAGGATACTATATTACGCCCATTCGGATTTACGTTGATCGTAGTATGTCCATTTAAGTACACAGACCATTCATTTAAAATACGGAACATCTTTCTAGATAATGAGTTTAATAGCTTCACGTCATCTTGATATCCATCGCCTTTATTATGCATTGCATCTCTAACCTTTAATAGGCAAGCATTGAAGGTCTCAAATGTTGGATATTGTTCTCTAGTATAACCCTTAAATGATTGATACTTCCCATTATCATCTGGTTTGATTCCAACCTCTTCATATGCCATCTTAACAATTCCACCAATAAAGCTAATAGCATCCTCTTCAATCTGTGGAAATAAGAATTGGAATAAAATAGTAACATCTTGAATTACTTTATCTATTGCTAATGCCGTATCCCACATAAGATTATCATCTTCACCTTCATCCACATCAATCGGTTTTAAATCAAAGACATTAATTACGTTGCCTCTCTTGCCCCAGTCTACAAACGTTCCACCATACATTTGGGTTAGCTTTTCATTTTTAGACTCTGGATCTATCCAAATCGTATATGTCTTTTTTCTAATCAGCGAACGAACAACTAATGCTGTTAATGTTGTCTTACCAGAACCTGAAGAACCAACAATACAGAAATTTCCATTTAATCTATTTTGCTTTCCTGCTTCAGATGAATTATGTAGGTAATAAAATGGGTCTAAGAATATCTTTCCGCCATTTTGTAATTCCTCTCCCAGCAAGAAACCTTCTGAGTCGTTTAAAGTCTCAAAGATAAATGGATATAATCCAGCAATCCCATCAGAAGTTTGTGGTAAAGAGATATTTTCTTCAATAATTGATGGTAGTCCTGACTTGATAAATAAAGGTGTGCAAATCTTAAATAAAGCTTCTTGGATTAGTGGTGCAAAGGTAAAACGGAATCCGTTCAAAGATAGCACTGAGCGTAACTTATCTGTTTTATCACGTAGCTCTTTTTCATCATCTGCAATGACTTGAAAGATAATGGTTAAGTCATGTGTTCTATCCGACTTTCGGATAACATCATTAATATACGTCTGCTGTGATTCAAGCTCTGTTATAATGCGTTGCTTTTCCATCTCATCTTTTGATTTAGCATAACGCTCTTTCATATTCCGCAAATCTTTATTTAGCATTGCGCTGATATCATCATTTGATTTTTTAGACTTCATAAATAACTTAATGGATGGGTCATTTAAAAAATCCGTAAGCATCCCAAGAGTATAAACTGGTGGTAATTGTGTTATCAAAATACATTTAATCAATTTATCACCAAGCTCAATATTCTTATTTCTAACACGTAATCCCAAAGGAGCAATCTTTGATTTTTGGACTATGTTTTCACTTGGTTTGACGTTCGTGATCGGACTGCCAAGTTTAGCAAAAGTATCAGTATAATCAACCTTTTGATATTGGTCTTTTTCTAAATCTAATTCATACTGAACATTCATATATGAAAAGATTCCTCGACTAAACGTATAATCCGTTATTAAGGAATTCTCAAAGTAAAATGAAATCAAGGAATAGAAATCTCTTCTATTGAGTACCTTCGGTGAAAATCCTGCATTTGTCCAAAGTCTATATAAATCCTCTAGATTTTTTTGAAGCCGTTTTTCATCTGTATCACGAATCAACAGCATGAATTCCTTTTCTCGGTTGTATTTTTGGAAATCATAAATCTTTTCCAAATCAGCCTCAATCATACGACTTACAACCTGATCGGTTTCGTTTCTAGCTTCAGCATTTAATTGATTAATCCAATTATCCGCATTGATTTTTGAGTATGGAAATTCAAACCATACTTCATCAGGCATTTGATTCAAAACTAATCTGATTGCATCCACTCTTGCACGTTGCTCGCTCATTTCATCAATAAAGATATTATGTGGTGTCAACTTAATACCCTTAATAAAATATTTTTTCTCTTTTCCGCTTATGATGCAATCATCTTCAACGGACTGTAAGTCCATCCATTTTAAAGTAGTCGCAACTTTCTTCTGGAGTTGTTTTGTTGCCTTCTTTGTTTTGAGAAGCTTATGATATTCTTTTTTCTCAAGCCTGCTCATTTTTCTCTCATTTTTCATCTCGATAGATGCCCTCCCAAAGATACACTCTATTTGAAGTAACAAAATCTATTGCCATCTTCAAAAACAATAAATTATTATGATAAACATTTGCGGATGCAGTTAGTAAGAAAGATATTGCAGCAGGAAAGATTAACAAAAGAATAATTAATATATTTGTTTGATTTAAAAATCCTACGTATACTATTTCACCTAAAAAACTGAATGTACTGCCAGCAATTAAAATGAGTAGATCTATCCATCTAAATCTACCCATGATTAATCTTCCGCTTTTGAAATTTTTTGGAGCCGTAAAACTCAGTATCTTTAATTTTTCATCATCCATTATTTACCCTCCCATTTCCTATTAATGCATCTCTTCTTGCTTGTGCAACCTGTGGTGCACGTACCGCATTCACACCACTCTTTATACCTTCAATCACATTTCTGGCTTTTTCACCTCCAGAAAGATTAGCTTGCATTTTCTGGCGTTGTGTCTTGCTATTGAAAATACGTTGTGCAGATTTTGTGTAACAGAAATTTCCAAAGGCGCTTGCCATGCTACCCATTTTGGAATGTGTGTTCAAACTGTTGAGTCGTGTTCCAGCGTTTGTAACTCTACCATCTGCATAGGATAAGATTCCTCTATCATTTACTGAAGCCATCTCTGATGAAGACCCAGAACCATCATTCATATTTAATTCATTTGTGTGTTTTCCACTTGGGGGCGTTTCGCCCCCAGAAGCATTTCCACCACCAGTTGGATTTAATGAACGTGCTCCCATCATTCTTCCACCTGCATAAATGGCAGTTGCTAAGCCTGTCTTTCCGACTCCAGCAGTAGCTAATGCACCTACGCCTGCGATTCCAACACCAGCTTTCGCAATATTGAGTCCAGTCCCTACGGCTCCCATTAGCATTTGTGCCTGTTGCATCATTTGCAATCCTGATTGAGAACCAACATCAGCTCCTATCAATTGTGCTACGCCACTTGGTGCAATGATGATCGAAAATAATGCTCCAATAAAAGCTAAGCCTTTTGCCAAACCACTAAAATTGTTTGGAAGGTTTGTCGCAAATAACATTGCTATCCAGATTGTCGCCATTTGGAAGTAGATTCCCAGATAATCACTAAAGCAAAGCTTGAACCACATTGAAGCAGCCTGATCATCTGGATCAACTAATCCTGACAACGCATATGGTGCAAGAACCATCTTTAATAAGATTCCTACAAAGCGCTGTATAACCTGAATTGCTACCTGTAAGAATACATACAAACACATACCACCAAGGATTAAACTAAGTACCAAGTTACTCGTATCTTTAAAATACTTATAGTCTCCTCCGTCCTTTTCATTTATCCCTTCATTACTAACATTAATCTTATCAATGTAATGTTCACCAGATTCTAGTTTTATTCCTGTATCAGTCTCTCCAAGTTTGTTATCTTTTAAGTTGGCTGAACCAGCTTCAATAATAATATCTGAAGGTGTCACTTCACTTGTAACAGCAATTTGTGGTAATGCTTTTGCACTCTCTGCAACAAACGTATTTAAAGCTGGCATCAAAATAGGAATAAAAGACAAAGTTATTAATATTGCTAATACTCTTTGAAATAACATTCCTCCACTGAGCTTATCTATTCTTTCAGTATCACCCATGGCTGATTTGAAAAACATGATTGCAATACGCATCAGTACAAAAAATGCTAATGCTGCAAAAATGATTTTAAAGAATGTCCAAATCCACGGGAATTGATTAATATTCAAACTGAAAAACTGCAAAATGATTGAATAGATATAATCCACTACTTTTAATACCAAGCCTAAGAAAATCCAAATAATAGATCTAAATCCACTTGTCATCAAGTCCATATAGTCCTTCCCTTAAGGCTACTGCCTTTATTAAATATTGATTGATACGATTTTTAAAATGATATTGATAGAAAGTGCTACTACACCTACTGTTACACCCTTTGCGACTGTAGACCAATAGGATTGTGTCTGCTCACCACTTGCATCTTTCTTAAACCAATCAATCGCTTTAATTAAAAGATAGATAACTAGCACTACTGGAATCAGCCCAAATAAGATATTGGTTGCTGGGTCTAAATAACTTTTTATCCACGTATTAAATGCACCTTGGTCAATTCCTTCAGCAGAAACAGCTAATGTTGAAAATGCTGTAATTGAAATATATAAAGTTAATAAAGTAGTTGTTTTAATTGTTTTGATTTTGTTAATCATATTCTTCTCCTCTTTTTACTTTCTTCTGATTCTTTCTAAACCCATCCATACTTGTTTCCAACGTATTGTCTGATACGTTGATTTTTTTTCATTAAATAGATAGATTACATCTTTATTTTTTAAAGTTATCCTCAATCGTCCATTTGTATCTTCTGTATACTCTTTAGGGACTGTGAAAAAGACTCCTTCAAGGCTCCCACCTTCTGGTAGATAAATCTTAAATTCATCTTCGATTTCTTCATATTTAAATTCTGGTGGCAACTCGTATCCATATAATTTATTCATCCATTAAGCAGCTCCTTTCCACTTATAAATATTTTTCCTGTTCCTTTATCTACCACATAGGTCAATCCACCCAAATCATAGCTTTCAATACAGAAAAGATTTTTATTTAATTCATCTTGATGAAAGTTATAGTTCATAACAAACTGCCACATCATCTCAGCTGCGCCTTTTGCACTATCTATCTTCTTTTCTTTTATAAGCGTTTTAATTCCAACAACTAATGGATTATAAGCTTCTGCTCCAAGCAACCCAAAAGAATCTTTAATGATTTGTACAGCTGCTAATCGTATCTTATTTTCCAATACCTTTTTCTTATCTACTTCCTTCACAACATTCTCCTTTCTATCTTCTGGGGGGCGTTTCGCCCCCAACTAATTTAATAACTCAATTTGTAGCCCTTGTATAATCCATCTGAACCCATAATAGGCTCACATGAATACGCTCCAAAAGCTGAACCAGCAGCTATGCATGCACTGTATCCAGAATCCAAGTTATACCCATCTGAGAACATAAAATACTGTGTTCCATGAGACGTGCTGATGCTTGGGGGCGTTTCGCCCCCAGAAGTATTTCCACCACCTCCACTCGGTTGATATATTACGATCGTCTCTGGTGTAGGTGCAGGTTCTGGGTCTTTGTAATGTACACTTAAAATGCTCTGTGACTCATTTCCAGCCTTGTCTTTAACACTGTATGTTATCGTTTGGTCATTTATACTCTCATCTGGATTTGTCCACGTAACATGCTCTGTAACGTCTCCATCAACATCATCCATAGCGCTAGATAAATAAGATTTACCATTAAAGGTATCTTTGGTGCGAGTTAAAGTAACATCTTTTGTATTTAGTGTTATTACAGGTGCGTTCTTATCTTGAATATTCACTATCAATTCTTTAGAAATACTTTTTAATTGATTCTTTAGTGTGTATATAACTTTCACTTGTCCAATATGCTTCGTATCAATTGCATTAGGCAACACTAATTGCACTCCATCAGACTTTGTATATTCATCGATATAGTCAATAGGATTAAACGCATCACCATAACCTAAATCAATCTGCGTACTCTTCAGTTCCAATTCCATAGGTTGATTAAAAATCAGCCAGTATTTTCTACCAAAGTATCCTCCAACCACAGCCACACCAATCAAGAATAAAATCAGTATCACAACAAAAAGATTTTTCAGTTGCATCGCATGTAGCTTTGCTCTTGCTTTTTCTTCGATTACATTTTCATTTTGAAGTTTGATTCTAGCGTGGTTCATTGCTTCATAATTTATTGACGGATCTAAAAATACACTTATCTGCTTTAAGGTAAAACCATGCTCCAAAGCTAAACGTATTTCCTGCATCTGCATATGGTCATATTCAGACTTCGCAAAGATGTCTATCTGTTCTGTATCAAGTCCATTTTTTAAGCCTTCTTCCACTTCATGCAGTTGAAATGAATTCAGTCCACGCTTTCGTATCTTTTCTAAATAATCATCCACTGTAATCTCCTTTTTATCTTCTGGGGGCGTTTCGCCCCCAACAATCTATAAGCTTCTTCCTTTACTCAAAGTTTGAGTAAGTTCCTCACTTACATCTATTGCTAATGTAGTTGTATTTATAGGATTCAATCCAAAATTCTCTACGCTGAAGATACCATCCTTATTATGCACGCATGCTTCTGATTTATGTAATTCATTGAATCTATCTACTGTAATTACGTTTGCAGCCATGTCCATGAAATCGGTAGCTAATGTTGCTTGTTTTAATGCATCTTCAATCGCATTTGGATTGTTTTTGATAATAGTGCTCCATTCCTTCACATAGGCTAGATGATTTTTTGAATGTTCCTGAATATAGGAATCCATGTCTGCATCACTTGGCATTAATCTGCTGGCAGCTAAGCAGCTTGTCATCTCTGCTACAAGTTCTTCAAATGCATAGGCTTGTGAACCAAAACTATTCTTTTGATTACGTTGAAGTCTGCTTTCGCTACCTGTTGCATGTCCTAACTCATGCAATGCTGTTGCGTTGTATGCATAATCGGATGAGAATGCATTTTTATTTGGTAAGTGTACTGTGTCTTCAAACGGAGAATAGTAGGCATTGTCCCCACCATCATTTAAGAGTTTTACTTTCATTCCATTTGCAACATCAGTTACATATTGTTCCTGATTAATTTTCTTTTCTTCCTGTTCAACAAGTGGTGGAACACCTTCACACTGTTCAACGTTGAAAACAGTAAATATCTTTGGAAATATTGCAAATTCTCTTACATCTCTTTCTCCACTTTTAATAAGTTTTTTAAGCTTATCAAAATCAATGAATTTATCCTTCTCTCCTTTTTTCTTGGTTAGATCGGATACAATCCATCTTTCAATATGAACGCCCTTTTCACCTTTTTTGACATGTGCACCATCAAAATTTCTCAAGCCATTAAACGTAACCCATCTTGGATCGGAATATCCTTTTAAAGCTGCAATTACACTTAACATAAAAGCATTCCGTCCTTTATATGGAATATTGCTTGTTAAACTTCTCTGCTTCTCAAAAGTAGTAGACCATTCTTTTACCCATGTCATAGAAGATTCATCTTTATTAATTAATTCTATGAACCTCTCTGCTATTTCTTTCTTATAATCCTCAACTACTTCATTAGCAGGTTTCTTATATGGTACAACCTCATCATTTGCATCTAATTCAAGATTCATTACCAATCTCAAATCCTCTTCATTTGGGTAAACTAAATCATTAAAATCACCATCACAAATATATGACTGCATGTCTGCAATGGCTTGATCGATATCGCCATTTGCGTTATTTATAAAATCAATATGCGTAATTGGCACTCCATCAAAATAATGTGTAAAGGTTAAATTCTTTAAATCACACTCTGCTTGTGATTCATGTTCATCTTTTCCAAACGTTGTAAATGCAAGTCCAATATGTTCTGGGTCTTCATTTAGATATTCTTCTGTGTTTTCTTGTTCGTATTCCCGATTAATCCATTCAAGGATATTTTTTTGTAATTCCTTATATGCTGGATTATCTATATATTTACTATCCTTCTCAGTAACTAAATTGGATTGTTCATATGTATCTTCGATATCCTTCAGCAATCCATTTTCCCTAAATGAATATATTTCTTCGGCGCCCTTGCTAACAACCACATGGTCTACAAATTCTAGATTTAATTGTTGTGTGGCTGCATAGATATTTGTAGTGAAAATCTTATCTAAGTCTGATATCTCTACATGCTCATTTGAATGATTATGTATAACCATAATCTTTGAAGCATTTGATGAAACGGTAGATTTAAATAGATTTCTTACATCCATGCCAGCATGGTCAATTAATTTCATTGTAGCCACGCTAAAATTAATTGGCTCATTTGCAGAATTCAGATTTAGTATCATGAAGTGTTCTTGGTCTAAATCTTTTATATAGTCCCCAAGAAGCTTCACAGCTATAGCAGGGTTATCTATAGATTCATCTGTTAATAGTTTTGATGCATCCTCATTTTTCAACCGTACATGAATCTCATCTAGAGAGTATTTATTCGTTTTATTACTCATTGCTACCTCTCCTTATTCACCATTTAAATAAACGGTGATTATTTTGTTCCCTGTACGATTAATTAGTTCTATCAGTTCTTTCTTTGAATATTGTATTTTAGAAACTTCCTCTAAAATTTCAGCCATATCTTGACTATCCAGATCAGCATTTTCATCTTGAATCTGTTTGAATAATTCTTCATCTAATTGCAGAATGTTTTCTAAGGCTTTATCATCCACATTACAATGAATGGTCTGTGGATTTTCGCTTATGCTTTTCTCTATACTTTCTAAGCTCACCTCGGCTAATAATGTTTCATATTCCGCTAACTCAAGATTATGTTTCTTTGCATATTGTTCAGCCTGAGTAAATGAATCAAAAAAGAGATTATCTCCATACGGAACAATCTCTCTTTCATCTAAATAAACAATTCTGAATAGGTCGTGTATTCCATTATTGATTATCGGCTTAAAATCTCCTTCGATCCGTTGATTTGTGCTCTCAATAGAGTATCTAAAAGTCATAGATGCATTCCACCTCCCAATTCTTTTTCCTCTGGGGGCTTGCTATGCACGCCTGCGGTGTCGCCCCCAGCAATATCTTCATCTAAGATATCGTTTTGTAGCTTATCTTTAAAAAGACTATGTGCTTCATCACAACGTCTCATTATTTCGTCATATGTAAATCCAGAAATTTCACCATTTAAAGCATCTAGCTTTTCAGAATAAGTGGAGCCATGCATTTGTTCATTAACAATCAACTCATCATTTACATACCACTCGATACACGGCTCTGATAAATTTATTTTTCCTTGTATTGTATCCTTACTTTCAATAATGTTATTGTCTACTTCTGTATATAAAATATCTAGTTTCCCATCACCAGATATAGTTGAGGATTTTAGCCATTCTAATTTTGAGTGAATATAGTTCTTATTGGATTTAGACTCTAATGCCTTTTCAAAATACATAGGGATAGACTCATCTAACTTAATTAAACTATTGTATACTTCTTGCACTTCGTTATCATTGGCTGCTTTAACATTAAACGGCAAGTCTTTTAAAATCATTTGCATTTTATTAACATAACTTGCCTTCTTTTTCGCTAAGTCATCTTTTCCCAATGTTGATAGTAACAATCCTTTAATTTCCTCTTGATTTTGTACAACACCTGATATATTATTTGTGTACAGAGATAAGCTGTCTGGGACAAATTGTAAGTCCTGAGACGTTATCTCTTTTATTTTTTCTGGATTTAACCAAACTTTTTTATTATCATCTACGCTTTGGATAAACATACTTTCAAAGTTTTTTCTATCGTAAATAGATGTGATTTCATTTACCTCATAAGAACCTAATTTTTTGTTCTCACGTAAAATCATAGTCATTAGGTACCCTCTATCACTTTTATAGTCAAGTAAAAAAACAAGAGAACTATCAAAACTCTTGCTTTGGATCCCTAACACTGTTTTTTTAAGCAACCTTGCACTATCAATAATCGTTTTACCATCAATATTGTGTTTTGATTTTAATTTTCTCAAGGTTGATGTATTCATTGTAATTGGCAAATTATCAACATCTGCATAGGATAAGTCTTTTGAGTTCTCCTGAAGTACCAAAGGTGTGTCATCAATCAATCCGTATTCATACTCAAGCAATTGTTTCTCCCAAGTTTTTAGATTGCCATCTTCATCTAGCAGCTGATCACTCCATTTAATTTCTCTTGATTTATCACTGTCCATAATGTCTTCTCTTTCCTGTTTTTTAACTTCTTCAATACTTTCAACACCATCTAAATTTCTTAGATGATCAAGATGGATACTTGTAGCTACCATCAATGATTTAAATTCATCTCCAGTTATTTCTTTTTTATCTACAGCATCCTTTAGCTTTTTATGTGTTTTTGAATACTCGTATTCCGTAAATTTAAAATTTGGATAATACTGCACTTCATAGGAATTTGCTTCGCTGTTCCATTTCATAATTCTTTTAGGAATCCAAAAACCATCCATATTAGATTTCATTACAGCTTTAGGAATACTAACAAAATAAGCTTTCTCAGTTTCATGAGTCACAAGCTCTTTTTCTATAAAAGTTCTTAATTGTTTTTCTTCTTGTTGTCTTATTTCCAAAGCTCTATCAACAATTTTTTCAGATAACCATTGCATAGAATCGGCTATCCAATCTAACTGGCGATTCATAGCACTAATAACATCATCGAGTTCATCATCAATTAGTTCCTGATAGCCTGATGATATTTCTTGCAATACTTCTTTTGCATCAATGATATGTTTCTTTTCCGCAAGCGTATGTCCTATCATTTCCGTAAATTTAGCAACATCAAATCCTTGCTGGATGTCATCAACATCAGAAATAATGTCTGGGGGCGTTTCGCCCCCAGCATCTAATTCATTTAATTTCATTCTTCTTCCATTGACTCTTCAATGTCTTTTTTCTTCTCTACATGACAACTGCTTACATAAATTTCTGTTACATAAACCTTCTGTCCATCACGCTCATAATTGCGTGTGCGTAGCTCACCTTCAATTGTGATGTGGCTTCCTTTTTTACCGTACTGTCCAAGATAATCTGCCGGTTGTCCCCATGCAACGCAATTGATAAAATCTGCTACAGCATCTTTTGATTGTGGTCTCTGCACAGCAACCGTAAAGTTTGCTACATGTTTGCTACTTTCCCCTTCCGTTACCTTTACTTCAACATCTTTCACTAAATTACCTGATAAAATTACTCTGTTGTTCCACATTTTTCATTTCTCCTCTCTGTTTACAACATTTCTTCTAATCTTTAAAAAACGTGGGGGCGTTTCGCCCCCAACATTTTTTATATCCTTACTTCGCAAATTCTCTCTTTTTTAAGAATAGGAATACCGCCACTGCTAGACCACCTACAAACATCATTGATAGTCCTACTGCATTGAATGTATCGGCTGTCTTAACGATTGCCGGTAATGCTGTATCATTAACTACCACTTTTACGGCATTGTTTACAGCAAAATCATAGTCTTCAGAAATTACAACTTTATGATGATCATTGTTAATTCTATAACCTTCAGGTGCGGCTGTTTCCTGAACGTAGTAGCCGCCTAAGTCATCGGCAAACTCTACTGCCCAAGTGATGACTCCTTCGCCATCTGTGATTCCTTTGCATTCTTTACCGTCCTTATCTACAGCCACTGTTCCATCAGCCTTAAACAAGGTTAATTCTGCACCCTTTAGTTTCTTTGTATTGTCTTGTGCATCAACTTTCGTTGCGGCTACATAGAATATTTTACGATGGTCAACTGCCATGATTACCTGTTTATGTTGTCTTTTACCTGTTACTTCAAATTCGATATCTTCAAATTTTTCAAAACCAAATGGTGCTTCAGATTCTCTAAGGATATATTTTTTTCCACCTTCGACATATTTGCTGATATCTACCGGTTTATTTCCTGTTGTATATGCAAATACAACATTACCGGTATCTTTTTCAATTACTTGGAGAATGGCACCTGAAACATTGTTTCCATGATCATCTACTTTAGCTACGTCAATGACGATCTTTGCATCTTCATAATCGATGCCAACAATTGTTTTATTATCTTTGATTTCAAATGGCTTTGGATTTGTATTTAGGTAATATCCGGCAGGATTGGAAACTTCAACTAACTCATATTCACCTGCTGGAAGGAAACTATCGTTTGACTTCCAATAACCATTAGCATCTGTTGTGATTGTATAAGGCAATGTTTGACCAGCAGCTGCTGTAGCCACAACATCACCGTTTTCATCTCTTGCCACAACATCATAGTTATTCTTATTAACAATTTGGAATGTTGCAGTACCTACATTTTCATTTGTATCTGCATCTTTCTTTTGAATCTCCAATCCACCACGTAATACACCTTCAACTACGGTGTATTCGTTGCCACCAACTACTCTAGCAGTTGAATTGTCATCTACAATATTAAATAGAACTACACCATTTCTGATATTTGGTGCTGGAGAGTTAGATGCATCAATAACTTTGTTATCTAACGTGTATCCTGCTGGAGCCTTAGTCTCTTCCACAGTTAGAGTACCAAGTGGTAATGTTGGGATACCTGCATCTAAATAGAATGGATCACCAGATACTTTATATGTATCACTCAAACCTGTAAGATATCTACCACCTCTATTTAAAGTCTTCACAACCCATGTACGTGTTGGTGTGGTTGGCAAATCATCAAATGTATATTGCCCTGCATAGTATTTAATAGTAAATTCAGCTCCTTCTAGACTTGCTGGATTTGCCACAACTGTTCCATCCGCGGAAACCTTATTTAATTCGATATTTAATGGGTCATTAAGTGGCTGATCAGTAGATTGCACATTGTACGTTTCGCCATTTGTTGTGAATGCATGACGGTAAACCTGAGAATCAAGATTAAATCCTCTTGGAGCAATCAATTCTTTTGTATATAGTACTGCGTTGCGCTGTACAACGATTCCATTTAGTTCGCCGTGTCCATTGGCATCAGTCGTGATTCTGCCAACTTCGTTCGTTAGTCCAGCATCGCTGTACACTCCATAAATAGCACCAGATAAGTCTTGGGCATAGCAAGCTGCGTTACCTTGTGTCATTGTAGGATTTCCGTTTGCCTTATCCAAAGTTACATTGACAGTAATATTCCGTGGTGCTGTTTGAATTACCCATGTAGCTCCACATCTTTGATATGGAACTGTAGTTCCCGTATCATAGTTAAATCCTGTAGCCTCTTCCCCTGTGTATGGATTCAGGTAACGTGGTACGTTGATACGTAGCGTTACTCTACCATCCGGTTGAACATCCGTTACAGTAGCGTTATACGGATAATATGTCTTATCTCCCGGTTCATAGGCTGTTTTATATGTCAACCCAATGTGTCCCGGCTCTTCACAATACACCGCTAACTGATTAACAATTTGATTTGATACGCTTCCTAATAGTCCGTCAATATAATCAATGTCAAATGTATGATGACCAATACTGGCATCTGTATTAGAGGTGCCTAATGTTCCGGAAAATGTATCACCAACTTCCAGCGTATCAACGCTATCAGTGCTGGCATCTACCGGTGTTGTCACCAAATGCATTGGGAAAACTGCCAGTGCCATTAAAAAAGCCATCAACACACTGAATAATTTGACGGCTTTCTTCTTAATTTTATTTTGTAAATTCATTCTTCAATTCCTCCTGTGTTATGAATTTCATTTCTCTGCATTGTATGAAGCTTGTCGTGTGCTGCGATATATCTCATCGCCTATTTGCTGTAGCAGATAATCAAAATAGGCAATGTTATCTTTAAGATTTCTCCATTAAAAAAGGCGGTAGATTTTCACATCTATCGCCTACAAGGAGAAAACTTTAAACATATGAATTTTATTACTTATTTATACCCAACGATTACTGTTTCATCCCATGCATCCTGATCAACCACCCACACTTGCTGAGTAACGGCATCATGGTGAGTTGTTCCTACCTGTACATCGCCAACATGATAACTACCATCACCATTCGTATTTTCAATAAAAGCATCTACACTTGGATAAATAGTTCCCGTCTGATTACCAATAATCTTACGTTCATATACTGGTTCATCCCAAGCCTCTTGAACAACTTGGGTTTCCCAATGTCCGACCTCTTCATGATGGATCGTTTGATAGATCGGTTGTGGTTCTGGTTGAGATGGAGTTGTATTCGTAGTTGGAGTATTGGTTACTGAAGAACCAGTGTTATTGTTCTGTGTCTCTGTACCAGTCGTTCCTGTAGCTGGTGTTTCAGATGTAGTGGAAGTATCTTCTTTCTTATCTTCCTTGTTATCATCCTTCTTGCTATCTTTCTTATCAGATTCTTTGGTATCCTTCTTATCATCTTTCTTATCATTCTTCTTAGATGTAGAAGTCTCGGTGCTTGTTTCATGTTTTGCTGAATTGTTGGTTCTTGGCTTAGGTAGCATGAATAGCATAACTACTAATCCAATTGCTGCAAGTATACTTGCAATGATGAATAATTTCTTCTTGTTCATAATTTTTTCTCCCTTCGGGCACTTTACCCGTTCATTTGTTTACTGATTTTCTTTGGATTAAATAAAAGAGAAAGTAACAAATTCATGTATACTTCCTCTTCACCCACATCTCAGTAGTGTACATATTTTAGACCCCCCTCTGGTTCCCATTCAACACTTTAAAAATCTACATTCATGTAATACACATGTGTGTATAATGCGGAAAACCCTTTATTTAATAGGGTTTATGCGATTTTCGTGGTTCCCATGATTTTAAGGCTAAAAAAATTTTTATTTTTTTATTATGAAAATTTATAGTTTTTGTTACATTTTTGCCTATTTTCCTTCTTTTTCGTTACTGAAGTAGACCTGTAGATATGTTTCTATTAATGGAAATAAATATTCTGCTGGCTTCCTTCTTTCAGCTTCCCAGTCTTCTACCGTTCTATATGGTATTTTCAAAAGATTTGAAAACTCTCGTCTAGTTAGGTGATATCTATCTCGTAGTGTTCTAATGTTCATTGCTCATACTGCCCTGTTCTTGGTTGCGTAATTCTTCTTCTATCAATTTCATTTGATTCCATGCTTTTCCACTCGTATAAAAGCCATAGGCAGGTATGACTAACCCAAAAAGTATTGTTCCAACTAAGAGAACCTTATCTGTTACTATTTTAGCTGTATTCCACTTTAAAAATTCCGCCACAATCGCATATACAGCAAATGCACCAAATAGAGGTGGCTTTAATGCAAACGGAATAGGCATCGATCCAAAGAAAGCAAATACAATTCCACCATTAATACAATCTGTTACGTTCTTTGTAATAAAGAAATAACTTATTCCATATCCTACAGCAAAACCAATCAGCATTCCAAAAAAGCCAATCATGAGAAGTACCTGATTTTCATGTATATTCTTCCAATAGTTATATCTATTGTTTATCTCTTGTCGGATCTGATTTTTCTTTTGTTGTTGCTGCTGTGCTTTTCTGCGGATTTCCATTAAGTCTTTATTTGGCATCCCACATTTAGGACACTTTTCAGCTTCGCTACTATATTTATATCCACATTCCTTACAGTTAATTAACATTCCAATCACCTCTTTCTACGTATAATATACACGCAATGCGTGTATATTTCAACAGATAGTAAACTTCTTTTGTTTCTTTTCGTCTTCTTCCAGAATCTTCCGTAATCTTGGATCTTTTTTCAATATCTGTTCCGCTTCTTCTTCAGATGGAAGGAATTCAAGATACTTGTCTGGATGTAGCCCTAACCACCCGTTCCATGTTCCAGTTCTCTGTTCTCTATATTCAGCACGTTCACGGAAATGAAGTAATCTACTATGTTCAACACCACCATAGAAGTCCATTCCCCACTGTTCAATCAGAATCTCTTCTGCATCTTTCGTAATCTTGGGGATTCTTCTTTTCGTAATATGGTATTTCCTGCATATATCATTTTGCGTGATATTCTTTGTAGCCTTAAACCATTTATTAATAATGCAAGCTCTTTCCAGCTCACTTAAATCTGCATTGAAGTATCTCAAAGCGCCAAAGCATAGCATTCGATTGTCCCAGTCGTACATGATGCTATTACTATACTTTTCATTCCATGCACAATTGCCTTCTGGTATTTTAACAATGCTGCCACCTACAATTGGATTTTCAATTCTCTCAACTGCGTGTTCAAAATGAGCTATGTTTCTATAGTCAAAATAAAATCTATCATTATGATACATTGCATTAATATCAATCAATAAATCCATAAATTCTCTTAATCTATCTTCTGGATTACAATACGGCTTTTCGATTATTTTTACCCATCTATCCACTGTAATCTCCTTTCTATCCTCTGGGGGCGTTTCGCCCCCAGACATTTTCACTAGTTATAAAGAGTAGATTTCTTTTTCTAGTTCAAATATAATAGCAACTTTATAATCAAATACTTTACCTAGAACTTGGTTGTTACTTATTTGATACCACCAATATCCATCTGTACGAACATATCGGAAATATTCGCTGTCATCATATACTTTCACTTCTTTATAAAATGGCTGTTGATTTAATATAATTGCTAGTGTTCTATGATTTCCATCTCCACATCCACCTATTTTTAAATGTTTATAGAAGTAGATATTATAGTTTTTATACTTTAATGTTTCTTTTCTAAGACCACCTATTAATGAATATGGTTTTCTATATGTGGTTAGTATAGATAGTTTTGATATATCCATTACCTCTATTGAATAATCATTACAGACGTTTTTTAATGGTGGATACACTTCTTTGTGCATATCAAAGTTTTTTATTCTATTAATATCTTCAGTTGCTACTTCATATAACAATTGCTTTCTATACATTTCAGCAAAAGCTGCTAGAAGCTTCTTTTTATAGTTGTTTATCTTTCGCCGATCTTGCCCATCTATATTTTTAACAAGAGTATCTACATTTTCTCTAATACCTTGTAAGCACCTTCTAAACTTGCAAATTTGAATATCCTCATCTTTTAATGTGGTCACTTCATTTTTCTTTGAAAACAATTTTAAGTGCATAAACATTCCTCTATCATATCTTTAACTAAATGATATCGGACAAAATCCTTTTGTGCCAACTGCCTTAAATCTTCTGTACTAAACCACGCCTCTTTATAGTCCTTCATCATCTTGAAATAGAATTTGAATTGGATTAACCAGTTTATTTCAATGTGACTTATATCTTCATATTCTTTTATCACTTTGCTAGGTTCATTTGTCACTATTGCCTCACATTTCTCAATGATTTTTCTAACGTATTCACCTTGTTTTCCGTCTGCCAATTGTTCTTTCACCGTATCAGATAATTTAAATATATAGCTTTCTCCATCAAGCATATTGAAAATCCCTTTCTTCTGGGGGCGTTTCGCCCCCAGACTCACTTTTGCTTTGAATCTGTATTTTAAATATTTTCTGGTAGTTGTCTAACATATCTTCGCCAATTAGAATCTATTGCTTCAGACAATA
>ERZ773022.620-NODE-620-length-27634-cov-29.711955_pt1 | contig 27634 bp, 38 predicted proteins | sample MGYA00580839_ERZ773022 | MGnify/ENA primary metagenome ERZ773022 (study PRJEB29015, sample SAMEA2738020) | human oral metagenome | biome: human oral; feature: human-associated habitat; material: dental | place: China | collected 2044 ... | reverse complement strand
CCTACCCTAGTGGTAGGGTTTTATTTTCTGACATTATAATGACAGAAAGGAACTAAAAATGTTTACTAAGAATCCCCTCCGCATCGCTTTTGGCATCGTCTTCGCGCTGTGGTTCATTGGCTGCATCATCGTGGTCTCGCCCTTCTCTTGGGCAATGGCCGCACTCTGGTTCAGCCTTTCGTGCCGCATGCTCACGCATCGGTGGCCAGTTCGAGCATGGCGGGATTTCCGCAATTCATGATCCTCTCGCACCCTACCCTAGTGGTAGGGTTTTATTTACAGTGGCTATAGTGACAGAAAGGAAAAGAGTATGATTCTTGACCCCCTCAAAATCTTCATCGCGATTATGTTCACACTGTTCACCGTCATCCTGGTGAGCCTGTTGGTCGCGGCCGCTATGGTCGGCGACTGGTTCGCTCTTGGCGGCGGTGTAGTCGGAACTGCGTGTACGATTGCGTTGGGGGTGGAGCTCCTACGCTCCTGACCCTTCTACTGCCCTACCCTAGTGGTAGGGTTTTCGTTTTGACGAAAGGAACAACATGACCGAACCCAACCACGCCTGGGCAGAACAGCTTTCAGCAGCCGTCGAAGCTGCTCGTACTCAGCCCAAGGCCTGGCTCCCCTCCGGGCTCTACGATACGCTCAAGTGGTGTACGCTCATCGCCCTTCCTGCGACCGCCACGCTCTACAGCGCGCTCGCAGCGGTGTGGAGCTGGGGCTTCTCCGGCGAGGTGGCCATGAGCGTCACCGCAATCTGCACCTTCCTTGGTGTTCTGCTCGGGCTGTCCAAGGCCGACTACAAAGCCAAGGACATCGATGTCAACGGCACGGTCCGTCTTGGCGGAACCGATGCTCAGCTTAGCCTTGACGCCCCCGCCTCGCCGGGTGACAAGGTAACCCTCAAGGTTCTCTGACCATTTTCAACCAGAAAGGCACCATAATGAACAAAAACGTCCTGTATCTCGTTGGCACCTCCGGCTCCGGCAAATCGTCTCTCGCCCGCTCGCTTGAAAAGCGCGGATTCAATTGGATCCGTGGAGCAGTAACGCGGCCGACATGCCTCAACCCGTTCGAGCGCCATGTTATCGTCGGCGAGCCCCGATTTGCGAGGGACGCCCTGGGCGAGGGCCTGTTGGTGGTTCTGCTCTGGTCCCACCCGCTGAACGTCCGCGAACGTCTCACCAAGCGGGGGTACGACACGGACCGTATTGACCAGCTTCTGACCAAAGAAGTGGCTGAGCTGAACGGCTTCGCTGAGTATGCCCGTGCGGATGCCCTGCTGTCCGAGTGGCTCGAAGACGGCCCTACCGCAAGAGCACGGCTGCGGTATCGTTTTGCAGTGTGCCGGAACGACACCTACTGGGACCGATCGCAAATCATCGATTTCATCGAACAGGAGGTGGTGTTCGATTGAGCACGAAAATCAACAATGTACTGTACCTCATCGGGGGTACGTGTACGGGAAAGACTACACTAGCCCGCTCGCTTGAAAAGCGCGGATTCAATTGGATCCGTGGCATAACAACTCGCCGCCCACGCCCTGGTGAACGCGACGAGTACAAGGGATGGGTCTCCTCGACGGCGTTCTACGGTATGGAGCAGGCCGGGGAATTGGACTATATTCGCGACTACGTCACGCACGACGACCTCTGGCGCTATGCGTTCTTGCATAAGGACCTGGAGTTCGAGCCTGCCAAGCGCTACGTCATGATCGGTGACCCCGTGTCTGCGAAACGTGCTCTTAACGAGTTCGATAACGTGCTGATGCTGATGGCGATGTCTGATACCGTCTATGAACGCCTCGAGTCCCGCGGTTGCAGCGAAGCATTTATTCAGCAAAGGCTAGCAAAAGACGACGAGGACTTCAGCAGCCTCATGCGGTTTGTTCAGAGACATTCAATGGCTCCCTTCTGGACTTGGAACCCGCCGATGCATGTGTCCGGCCCACCGTATAATATGATGGCCTGCTCCAACGACTTCGAGTCTGACATTCCTGAAATCATCGAATGTATTGAAAGGCGGGTGCCTCGCCCATGACCGATTGGTACAAACTCTTGCGCACAGCCACGCCGTATATTCTCACATCTTCAGCCCTGGTGGGGGTTGGTTTGACGGCTTTCTTCACGGCCAAAGGGGCGCTTAAAGCCCAGGACATCCTGATCCGCAATGAGGCTCGCGAGGCGCCCTTCCGCCGGAAGATCGCCCTGGTCTGGAAGGAGTTCATTCCGGCGATTTCTGTTGCCGCGGTAACCGGAGCGTCGATCGTTGGGCTCCACGGCGTCCTCGGGCGGCGGATTGCGTCTGTTGCAGCTGCCACCGCCGTGGCTGAAACCCAGTTGGACCGGCTCAAGACTGCTGTAAAGGAAACCGTGGCGCCGCAGCAGCGCGAAGAGATTCAGAACGCTGCGTCTCGACCTGTGGCTGAAACCCAGATCGCCCCACCTGTCGCTGACGACCTCGCCGAAGGTACGCAACTCTGTTTTGAGGCGTACTCGGGGCGATATTTCATCGCATCGATGGAGGATATTCGGGCCGCGGTGAACAGCGTGAACGCGCAGATCAACAATAGCTTGTACGGGTCCATCAATGACTTGTATGACCTCCTGGGTCTCGAACGCACCCGCTACGGCGACGATGTTGGATGGAACAGCGACCATCTCATCGAGCCCTGTTTCTCCGCCGACCTGACTGGCGACGGCAGGCCCTACATCGTTCTGGACTACGAGAAAGGCCCGGTACATACGTATGACCGAATTTACTGAGACGACCCTGGAATACGAATACGGCCAGCGAGAGGCTCTGGTCATGTACTACCTGGGGGCAGCCAAGCATATAGAGTACTATGCGCGAGACCTTCGCCGTATCGAAGGCGAGGCGAACTGGAAAGAGCTCCATCTCCCGCGTGCGGCTTCATGCCTGGCCAATGCCAGGACCCAGCTACGAGCAATGCGAGAAATGTTCGACGAGCTACCAGACGTTCGAAAACAGAGTGCCAAGACCAGTCTACGCCATCACACTCTTCAAGCACGCGAGCTGTCCACATGGTACCGCATTATGCGGTGAGCTATAATTACAGTGCCTATAATGACAGAAAGGAATAACATGTCTGATTCTCCCAAGACTTCTCCCCTCGCCCGAGTGAAAGAGTGGATTACTGCACATCCAATCATCACCGGCATTGTTATTGGTTCGTCAGTGATGATCGCGTGTGACGTGATCGCAAACGCGTACCAAAGCCGTGCCGAGGCCGAGTTGGGCTCGAACCCCGCTCTTGAACTCGAAGCCGAGGGGGAAGCCGAGTGACCTTCTGACGCTCTTCCCGTCATGCCCTACCCTAGTGGTAGGGTTTTATTTTCTGACATTATAATGACAGAAAGGAACTATAATGGTTGAAACTCACTTGACCTTCCGGACCATCGACTTCATCGACACCTTCCTCGATGGCCTTGAACGGCTGGCACCGAACCGGTACATGTACAGTCATCTGGACGCGCTCGACACGTTCAATGAGCTGCTGCTGGTTCGTGCCTCCGGCGAGGCTGCGAGGTTGCGTCGACGAATCGCTCGTGTCCGTGACGAGGTCTCGGAGGCTCTCCTCTGACCCCTTCTCGCCCTACCCTAGTGGTAGGGTTTTACTAACCCGGATACGACCAGAATGGTGTTTTATTTCTTCACTGCCACGTTGTAAAGGGGATCGAAAATGATCAAAAAAGAAGTCACCGTCGACGGATTCGACGGCCCTGAGACGCGCACCTATTACTTCCACCTGACCAAGTCCGAGGTTATGACTTGGGTGAAAGAGTCGGGCGGTCAGCTCCAGAAGGACCTCGAGCGGGTCAGTAAACTTGATATCGGGGACGACCTCACCGACCTCTTCGAGATGGTCGGGCGTGTCCTCCACCGCGCAGTCGGTGAGCGCGAGGGCAAGCGGTTCATCAAGAACTCTGAGATCGCCGATGATTTCGTGTTCTCTGGAGCTCTGGACGCGGTCCTGGCGGATCTCCTTGAGCACCCCGACGAGATCGAGAAGTTCACGGCTGGGCTTCTCCCCGCAGGGGAGATGGCCGAGGCAGCCAAGCTGACTGCTTGAAAACAGCAGGTGATATAATGACAGAAAGGAACTTTGTGAATTTCGAACTCTACGCAGAGCGCCCCTTGACCGAGTCCATCGCCGTTGAGACCGTTGCGGCCGCAGTTGGTGCAACCGTTGCGTGCCTGAGTGCTCGCGCGCTCATTGACAAAGAAACGCGCGAACTCTCGCCTGTGCGCACACTTGTTGTAGCGGCAGCGGCTATGCTAGCCTCTTGGGCTGCGGCCTCGGCCACCCGTCGCTCTGCGATTCGACTCAACCCCTGACCCTTCTCACGCCCTACCCTAGTGGTAGGGTTTTCGCCATGGAATGAAACACTATTTATACTGTGGCTTATCGGCGTTCTGTGTACTGAACCTGATCGTCCTCACGGTGGTTGATTAGTTTTATAATCAGCCCCTATAGTGACAGAAAGGAAAAAGAGATGGAACCTTCTAACGAAACAGTAACCATCGACGACGTCATCGAGTCACATCTTGAGACAATGACTGCATCCGATCTCGGCTATGAAGCGTATCACCAAATGATTGCTGACTTGGACCGTCTGGCCGCTGCTAAAGAGCGCATCGCGCCCGCTAAGCGCCCAATGTCCAAGGACGCAATCCTCGGAGCTATCGCTAGTGTTGGGACTGTGATCGTGATCGTTGCCGCAGAACACGTGGCCCCCCAGTTGTCGAAAGCATTCAGCTTCGTCCCGAAGCTCTTCCGCTGACCCTTCTACTGCCCTACCCTAGTGGTAGGGTTTTCGTTCTATCAGAAAGGTAATCATGGGTTTCTACGATTTCATGTGCGTGTTTGGGGTAAGCGCTCTCGTGACCTTGGTATTTTTCCTCGTACTACTTCTCACTGAGCGATGAGTAAGAGAGGCTTCAAGCGCCCAGAACGGGTACTTCGCCAGTGGTGTGAAGAGATACACACCAAGCAGCCTAATGAGCGGGTGGTCATATATTTTGACGGACCGTGGGTGCTCGAGATCGATCCCATCGGCGTCGTCAACCCGCCAGTCAACACACTCACCGACTGGCCGCTGTTGGGCCTCCGGATCCGCGATCTTGTCGCCTGGCTGTTGAAACAGGAGGGATTTGACGGGCTCGGAGGAGCCAAAAACGACTTTGAATGGAGACTCTATCGTGGCGCTAACTGAGATACCGCAGCCTAACTCGAGAAACAGTAAACAACCCAGACAGGTCACGCCCGTCGCCCAAGCTCGCCTTGCGGAGAAGCGCGGGAGTCGGCTGAAGAGCGCCCTTGTCGCCGAGACGGGCAGAGCCCTTTTCGAGTACGCCGTATACGACGTCGTCGTTCCGATGATTAAAGACGCCGCCGCAGCAATGTTCAACCGAGCATTGTACGGCGACGGCCGAGGCTATCCCGTTGGGCGAGGTTCGTCGTACGGCCGCACTGACTACGGCGCATATTCTCGCCCCCGTACCGATGGTTCTGCGCGTGACCCTAGGCGTGAGCTGTCGCCGCGCGTTAAATCGCAACACAACTTCGACGAGGTGGTGTTTAACGACCGAGCTGAAGCGGATCTGGTTCTCGAACGGCTCATGGACCTGATCGACACCTATGGCTCCGCGACAGTCGCGGACTTCTACGACCTGGCCGGGATATCTACCGATTATCCTGACAACGACTGGGGATGGGAGCGTCTAGGCGGCGCGGCCATTCGTCGGATTCGGGCAGGTTATATTCTCGACTTGCCCAGACCTGTTTCGATTGACCCGAGGAGATAGAATGAGTGAAAACCGCTTCAAAAAAGCTCACAAAAGAAGAGGCCGAGTACGAGATCGCATTGGCACTGCGGCCTTTCATGCTCGAGAATGGAACGCCCGTGTATATTCGCCGCGACGGCTGGGCGTTGTGCGTGAGCACTTCTATTGCCGGTCCGCCTCGCGACAGGACCAAGGAGTTCGCCGAGAAGAGCTGGAACGCGCTGGTTGAGGCTATCACGACATTTGTAAGTGTAACTCGTCAGTCTGGGTATTCCACGGCCATGGTCATACCGAACCTCGGCACGTGGTGGGTCACTATAGAACCGTGCTACTGAAAGGTGAAAACATGAGCAAACGACAATTCAAGTTCTTGAACGCGGCTGAGGGATGGGAACGCGCCATTCAGCGCGAGGACGGTGAGATCTTCACCATTGATCTTGAGCGCATTCAGCGCGAGGAGGGTGTGGTGTGACAGACAACATATATGAGCCCGACGCCCTCGGCATGATTGAAGCCGATCGGGAGTACGCCAAGCATCGCCTGGAAATGGTCTGGGCGACGTCTATCACTACTATCGAATCGTCGGATGATATTATCATTCGAATCAAGAAGTTCAAAGAAAGGAACTAACATGGCGACCACCCAAATGGAGGAAATGCAGATTCTCAAGGCCCGCGACAAAGCACTCGGCACAATCATTGAGCGCTACCCGTTCACCAACCTCTGCGTCGAGGGTGATGGTATCGTTCTCCAAGTCGTCGTCTCCGAGGGCTCGACTGAGGCTCTCGCGCTCGATGCCCAGCGACTGGGGTCGGATTGGGCTGAGCTCATTGAGAGCCTGAACGACTTGGCGCACTATGCCCTGGCTGTACCCGATTACGGGTATCACTGGATCAATAAGACCTACCGGCGAGACTGGTTCCTGTCGCGCAAAAACTGACCAATACGAACATATTCAGAAAGGATCTAAAATGACCACTTGGCAGCAGGATCAGATCGACAAGCCCTGCCCGATCAGCAACGAGCTCGGGCTCAAGATCCTTGATAGGACTCGCAAACCCACTCGGTACGTGAGCGCGGACGTCGAGGTGCGACTCGAACCGTGGGAGAACCGCAATCCCGTGTATGTAAACGAGGCGCTCCCGTGTGACGAGGCTGAGGAGCTTCGAACGAGCATGGACGACTACGAGCAAAAGACGGGCGAGACCAGCTACAAGGATTGCTTCTGGAAGCGTGAGCCGTGGCGCATCACTATCACGCGCTTGCGGCCTTCGAAAGCGACCCTCACTCCGCCGAAACATGCAGAGTCGATTGCCAACGAGCCGGGCACGTTCGAAACCCCAACTGTTGGCGAGACGACTGTAGCCGTGCGTAACTACTCCGTGGGTCGTGAGACTATTGTCCGCGGAGGGGCAGTGCAGGTCACCGATCTGCCGGCGATGACGGTTATCACTATCTGGAAAGAGGACCGATGAGCGACATGACTGCGGCGCTGCTGGCAGCATCCCGCCTCGAGGACGTGGTCCAGGACTTTCTCGACGCCAGGCTCGCTGGTCAGCGAGATCTTAAGGTGATCGGGAGCGGCGTCATGCTTAGTGTGTTCCGAGGTGACGGGCTCGTCACTCCTTGGAAGACTGACTGGGCTTACTGGGGCTTCGCGGGGGGTACGGTTCTCGCTGCGTTCCGCGTGCTCAACCGTATGGATGTTACTTACCACCGAGGTTTCTGGATGTCTCCAGGCCACAAACAGTTCAACTGGTGTATTCACGAAAGCAAAAACTCATGAGCATATTCTCCTCCGTCACTCGATTCGGCGGAAATCTCATTCAGAAAGTTAAGTTCCGCAGCCCTGAGCTCCTTATCGGGGCTGGGGTTGTGGGGCTCGTCGGGGCGGCGGTTGTGGCTGTTCGTCGAGGTGTCCGGTGGCACGACGCGGCGAAGGCCGAGGTTCTCCACGACCTCGAGACGATCAAGAAGGCCGAAGGATCGCCCGAGTACTCCCGCGAAGACAAGGTCCGCGACTACGCCCAGGTCATCGGCAAGGGCGTGTGGTCCTTCACGCAGATCTATGGACCCTCGATCGCCGTTGGCGCGGCTTCTGTCGTGTCGATTCTGGCTGGCACCGGTATCCTCAAGGGGCGGCTGGCAGCGGTCACCTCTGCGGCTGCGACAGCGCAGGCGGCTCTAGATCGGTACCGTCAGCGTGTTCGTGAGAAGCTGGGCGAGGACGCGGACTCTGAGTTCGCGCACGAGGTCATCAGGCGCAAGACCAAGCTCAAGCACGAGGACGGAACGAAAGAGACTCAGGTCACGTACCATCTTGTACCCTCGAGCGGCGAGTGGATGTCAGCATCACCATATTCTCGGCTCTGGGACGAGAGCGCTATCGAGTGGAGCCCTAATCGAGAGCTTCAGTATCTCACACTCAGGTCGCTCGAGAACCATTTCAATCGAGAACTCGATGTTCGAGGCGTCGTGTTCCTGAACGACATCTACAAGGCCCTTGGTCTGCCCATGAGCAAGGACGCCGCCCTTGTAGGGTGGATCAAAGACTACACGAAACCCAAGATGGCGAAGCTTGCAGCTGAGCTCGGGCGTGTTCCGGGCGACGGTGTAATCAGCTTCGGCGTGTTTGAGAACGAGTCGCCATCGGCTCGCGCATATCTGGCCGGCGACGACGATCGCGTCGTGCTGGACTTCAACGTCGATGGGGTTATCTACGACCTCATCCCCGCCCTTTGACACTTACTGAGGGAGAAACCCTGTGTGGACGCATATTCTCGCCTTCGTGACGGGTGTGGCTATTGGCGCTGCCATCGGCTTTGTCATCCGTCCGAAGGATGAAGACGCGTTTGAAGAGCGTGTGGCCGAGGAGGTCACTGCCTTCAAGCGCCGCTACAAGGAGCTTCACGAGGAAGCTCCTGCCGCCCCCGTGACCGGGGAGCCCCAAAGGGAGGAGGTGAAGGACGTGGTGGAAACTGAAGAAGAGGCCAATGCCCGGAAAAGCTATGACACAGTTGAGCCGGAGGTTGATGTTACCGTATCTCCCACCGGAAGAGGTGCTTTCGAAATCTCGGAACGGGAATTCATCGACAACCCCCAGCCCGAGACCGAAACCCTTCTCTATTACTGTCTTGACAAAACCATCGCGACTGTCTCCGAGGATCTTGTTCCGGAGGCTGACTCGCTCATTGGGACAGGTTATCGGTCGATGGACCCGGACGACTACCTCTACATCCGAAACTTGGACGTAGGGGTGGATTATGAAGTCCAGGCGGTGCCTTACTCGTACAAGGAGTACGTCCTCGGCGAGTGAGGAGGGTTGGAGACCAGTCATATTTCGACTGGCTATATGGTAAGGTCGCTGACCCGGGCGACCTTAATCCTTGCCGCAGTAGGCGGTGTTTGATCGATCTCCTTGCTCATGAGGAGTTCGTTCCGCGATGCGCAGACGATGAGAATCGGCGGGACGCCGTCGATGAGATTCGTTACCGCGCAGCGGAAGAGCACGGGGTTATAGCGCATTGGCGAGAGCCAACGTGGCTGGAGGTTCTCCTGGAACTGGCCGAGCAAGCGGAATTCTGGGCGTCATGTACCGACGCTGAGCAATCCCTTGCGGGCTGGTTCTGGGAGTTCCTCGACAATGTCGGGTTGGCTGAGTTCTCAGACGAGGACTGGCCGATTGTGCACGAGGACGCCCGAAAACGGCTGGACGACGCTGTGTCTGGGCGGGCCTCATTCTTTCTTACGAGCCAAACGGCTGGTTCGCTGTGGGACCAGCTCGGCGGCTATATTCTCAATAGGACAGACCTGATTTAGGAGGATCCATGGACTTCATCAAGGTCTGTCGCCGGGAGAAACAGAAGAACGTCGGAGGAGAGCGGCAGACAGTTGTCGAAATCTTTCCGTCGTTCTCTGTTCTCCCAAGCCAGGATCTTATGGTCCGAGGGAAAGAGTTCTTCGCGATCTGGGATCCAGATGCAGGCTTCTGGTCAACGGACGAGTACCGTGCGCGGGAGCTCGTCGATCAAGAGCTGTGGGCATACCGTGACGGCCTGGACCTCCCTGAGGACGTTCCAGTCACGGTACACTCCCTCCAGAACTTCTCGTCCCAGGCGTGGAGCGGATGGCGACGGTATTTGTCAAGCTTGCCCGACAACTTCCACGACCTGGACGGAGAGCTCACATGGGCATCGGACAAGCGGGAGCGTTCCAAGTTCGCGACGCGAGCGCTCCCCTACTCCGTTGAACCCGGCGAGACACCGAGCTACGATTCACTCGTCCAAAGGCTATATTTGCCTGAGGAGCGCGAGAAGTTTGAGTGGGCGATCGGTGCAATTCTCGCTGGTGAGGCCCGGGACATTCAAAAGTTCCTGGTGTTCTACGGCCAAGCCGGAACTGGTAAGTCAACGATCATAGGCCTCATTGAGAAGTTGTTCGAAGGTTACACCACGACCTTCGAGGCCAAGGCACTTGGGTCGAACGGTAACGCATTCGCGGCGGAAGTGTTTAAGAACAACCCTCTTGTGGGGATTCAGCACGATGGGGATCTCTCTCGCATCGAGGACAACACCAAGTTGAACTCGATAGTGGGGCACGACATCATGTCCCTCAACGAGAAGTACAAAGCTCCTCGTGACATTCGCCTTCGTGCGTTCTTGTTTATGGGGACGAACCGTCCCGTCAAGATCACGGACGCCAAGTCAGGCATCATCCGTCGGCTGATCGACGTACATCCAACGGGCAGGCGTCTCTCTGTTGCCGAGTATCACCAGGCAGTGGCTCGTCTGCCGTTCGAGCTGGGCGCGATTGCTGCTCATTGTCTCGAGGTCTACAGGCGTCTCGGTAAGGACTACTACTCCGAGTATGTCCCCATGGCCATGATCGAGCAGACTGACCCGTTCTTCGACTTCGTACGGTCATATTCTGACCAGTTCGTCGGAGCCGAAGATGGGGTTACACTCAAACAAGCCTACGATTGGTATAAGGAGTACGTTGACGAGTGCGGGTTACAATTCAAGATGCCCAGATACCGCTTCCAGGAAGAGCTCAAAGAGTACTTCAACGATTACCGCGAACGAGGCGTCGACCGCGGTGACCATAGACGCAATGTATACTCTCAGTTTAAGCTGGAAAAACTCGAGCGAGTTGCACCCAACGTGGCTTCCCGACCCAGGCTTGTGCTCGACTCACGCAAGTCGGGGTTGAGTGATGTTTGCGGACTGGCGCCTGCTCAGTATGCAGGGCCGAACGGCACGCCAGCAAAACGCTGGGATGATGTAACCACGAAACTGGTAGACATCGACGAGCGGCAGCTGCACTACCTCATCCCAGCAGACAATCATATCGTCATCGACTTCGATCTTCGAGACGAGTCGGGCGAGAAAAACCGTGACCTGAATCTCGAAGCCGCTGCCAAGTGGCCGGCCACTTACGCTGAGTTCTCTCAGGGCGGTAATGGGGTGCATCTGCATTACATCTACCACGGTGACGTTTCAAAGCTGAGTAGGGATTACTCGCCCGGTATTGAGGTCAAGGTCTTCACTGGCAAGGCGTCTCTTCGTAGGCGATTTACGTTCTCGAACGGTCTACCGATCTCACCGATCAGCAGCGGACTGCCAGAAAGGAAACAGCGTGTGATACGTACGGAAGTAGTGCAGTCTGAAAAGACGCTGCGCTCCACTATTGAAAAAGCCCTCCGGCGGGAGGTGCACGCAAACACAAAGCCGACCATCGACTTCATCGAAAAGGTACTGACGACGGCGCAGGCTACAGGCATTGAATACGATCTCAGTGACCTCGAACCCGCGGTCATATCCTTCGCGGCGAGTTCAACGAATCATGCTCATGCGTGTATGGCCAGGGCTATGAACTTCCCGTATGCATCAGAGCACGAGGAGCCGCCCAACACTGATGGCGCGGATCCAATAGTGTTCTTCGATGTTGAGGTTTTCCCGAACCTCTTCATCGTTTGCTGGGAGAGAGAGGACTCGGACCAGACGGTCCAGATGATCAACCCAACGCCCCAGGAAATTGAGCCCCTGCTTCGAATGAAGCTTATTGGCTTCAACAATCGGAAGTACGACAACCATGTTCTATACGCACGATATCTTGGGTATGATAACGAGCGACTCTATAGGTTGTCACAGCGCATCGTTTCTAATGAGCGGTCGGGATACTTCCGGGAGGCATACAACCTCTCGTACAGCGATATTTACGACTTCAGCAGCATCAAGCAGTCTCTCAAACGGTTCGAATTGGACCTTGGTATTCACCATCTCGAGCTAGGGCTGCCGTGGGACGAACCTGTTCCAGAGGAGCTATGGGCAAAAGTGGCGTCGTATTGTGTCAATGACGTCAAGGCAACCAAGGCCGTATTCCACGCCAGGGCTGCTGACTTCAAGGCGCGCAAGATCCTCGCGGCGCTGTCCGGTCTGTCGGTGAACGATCCGACGGCGAAGCACGCGGCGAGGATCCTCTTCGAGGGGGATCATGACGCTGTCAGCAAGTTCGTCTACACGGATCTCTCGAGGGATTTCCCCGGGTACAAATACTCCTTCGGGAAAAGCACATACCGCGGTATTACCACCGGAGAGGGCGGCCTCGTGCTGGCAGAGCCGGGTGTATATTTCGACGTGGAGGTCTTTGACATCGCATCGATGCACCCGACGTCGATCGAGAAGTTGAACCTCTTCGGCCCCTATACGAAGAACTACACCGCGATCAAAGAGGCTCGTCTTGCAATCAAGCACGGAGACCTCGAGAAGGCTCGTGGGATGCTTAACGGGGCTCTCGTGCCTTTCCTGGATGGCACACCCGAAGAGCTCGATGATCTTGCGTATGCCCTCAAGATCATCATCAACATTGTCTACGGCCTGACCGCCGCCCACTTCGACAATCCATTCCGAGACCCCCGGAACAAGGACAACATCGTCGCTAAGCGCGGTGCCTTGTTCATGGTGGATCTCGTGAAGGCGCTCGAGGAGCGAGGGGTGCATGTGCTTCATGTAAAGACCGACTCTATCAAAGTCTCCAAACCGTCCCAGGAGACACGTGACTTCATATTCGAGTTCGGGCGTAAGTACGGCTACGAATTCGAGGTGGAGGATCGCTACGAGCGCATGTGTCTCGTGAACGACGCTGTCTACATCGCCCAGGACTACGAGGGCGGGTGGCATGCGACGGGGGCTCAATTCGCTGAACCATACGTCTTCAAGACCCTGTTCAGCAAGGAGCCTCTGACGTTCGAGGACCTGATTCTCAAGAGAACAGTCACCACCTCGATCTGGATGGACACGGGCACTGAGGAAGAGCCCGAGCGTCGCTACATCGGTCGGTCTGGTGCGTTCATTCCTGTCACACATGGCGGGGGGACCCTGTGGCGCGAAAAGGACGGCAAGTTCTCCGCGCTCGGTGGCACTAAAGGCCACCGCTTCGTGGAGGCGGAAACAATGAAGGAGGTAGGCCTGAATGGCCCAATCGACCATTCGTATTACAGAGCCTTGTGTGACAAAGCGCGCACTACTATCGAGAAGTTCTCCGACGGTTCTAAGCTATTCGAGACCGGAGACGAATGACCAGGTCTTTGAGTTATATGGTCCTGAAGAGAGCGTGGTAGAGCTCGTCAAAATTGTTGCCCGAATGCTGCCCAACAGCATCGAATGGGAGCCCTCGAATGAAAAGTTTGAGTTCAACCGCGATACTCATTGTGGAAGTTGGCGCTGTGATCTGAAACCGATAGGTCGTATCGATGAAAATCTGATGGCGCACTTTGACCAAGACGCCATCGCAAATCTTGGCCCAGAACGGGCCGATATCGCAACAGAAAGGAACACCAATGGGCGTTAAGCTGATCGAACTTGAGCGGGCGATGCTCGCAGAGGAATTCCTCAAAGAGGCGATGCCGAATGTGACGCGTAAGAAACGCGCGATCGTGGCACTGCGACTGGAGTACTTCGACCGGGTTGGGGTGCGGCTCCATTACCAGGCTCGCGACATGAGCAAGTACGGAGACGATCCAGGCAAGCGCAAGGAGTTCTGCGACTTGTCATGCGATATTCTGGCCCTCGCCTCGCTGATCCACCCGTACCATCGTGCCGAGATCGAACCCGACGAGAAGCACGTCCGGTGGGCGATTGGAAAACTCTTCGCCCTCTACAGGGCAGCGGAGGCGCTTCTCGCAGGAGATCACGATGAAGCCGCGTCGATGATTGAGGGCGTCAAGGGCGGGGTGAAGCCCGCGGGATGGGGTGCGAAATACTCGCATCGCTTCGACAAGCAGCTCAAAGGGCTCATGGAGGCATCAGCGAGCGAATGAGTCAGCATCTGACACGGCTTGTGGAGGAGCGCCTACATTACTTCGCGAGCGTGGGCGCTATCCTCGCAGAACGACACTTTAATCGGCCCAACTGCTTGATGGAAGCGGTCCTGAGCCACTGGACGCGCATCCGCGAGATTGCACATGCTGCCAAAACCGACGAGCAGCTGCAGTACGCTGCTAAACTGCTGAAATACGCAGGAGCTACAGCTGACGGGCTGCTGGAAGGTAATAGCGATGCCGCGTGCTGGACCCTCCAGGCGCTGCGGGAAGTACTTGAAGAATCTACGGAATGAGAAGGAACCGAATGTCGAACAAAGAAACATACGCCGAGTACACCAAGACCTTCCCCGAGATGGTCGAGCAGCTGCGACAAAGCGAGACACACCCCGACGCGAAAATTTACAGGGAGTTCATCCTCGATAATGAGGAGCGGATGCTCGAGAAAGCCGCGCACTTTGCGACTCGTAAGCAGTACCGATTCGCGGCAGATATGCTTACCCAGGGATGTAAGCTCATCACGGAGGCAACACCTGAATTGACCTATCGTGCATGGGCAACCAAGTTCTATATCGAGCAGCTTCTCGTTTGGCGAGGCAAGTTAAAAATAAAAGCCTGGAAAAAGGTCATCAAGCTGCGATCCAAATACCTTGAGGCTGCGCTCAACATCATTGAGGAGTCGAAGCTCGACTGGCCGGTTGTTCCGAAGCTGCGAAAGTGGCAAGCGCTTGCGGCACAGTCTGTTGAGGAAGCCGAGATCTACGACGACTACCGGTACGCCGCGAATTTCCTCGCGGGCCTTGGGGCGGCCGCGGATCTGGTCATGTTCGGAAAAGGTGAAGAAGCGATAGCGCGCCTCAACGAAACTATCAACACGCCGGTTTCGGCGGGGCGATAAGAAGGAGAAAGAAATGAGCGACATGCCGAAACGCCCGGACCCGATCGTTGTCGAGGGTGCACGAATCAAGTTCAAGAACTTCACGGGCGAGCAGCGGCAGTACAACCCTGCTGGACAGCGTAACTTTGTACTGTGTCTGCCGGATGAGCTGGCCCAACAGCTTGCTGCGGAAGGCTGGAATGTCAAATGGAAGCCGGGGCGGCATCCTGAGGATCCTGACGAGGCCCAACTGACCGTCAAGGTCAAGTTCAAGGAGCTGGGCGACGAGCGTGGACAGGATCCTATTGCATATCTGATCCAGGGCAGGCGAAAGCTCGCGCTGGACGGGCGAACAGTAGGCATTCTCGATCGCCTCGCTCCGCTCAATATTGATCTGATTGTACGCCCCTATGTCTGGGACATCAACAACAATGTGGGTATCACGGCATATCTGGACGAGATTTACTATACGGCGGTCGAAGGGTTGTCGTCCAAGTACGCCGACTACGAAGAGGTGCGGGGATGACTAACACGTGCCGTGGCTGCGCCAACGCCGTGAATGACGCCTGGGACAAAGTCAGTGACTTTCTCCTTTACCCTCCGGTGTTCGTAACGCGTCAGGACTTGGAGTGGCTGAAGGGGCTCGTAAGACTTGCGTGGCGGGTCGAGCAGAATCCGGACCACGACGATGCAGGGTGGGTTATTCAGCAGATGCTGGCCGGCTGGGCCAACAGAGGCGCACCAGAATACTATCGCCAAATCAGTGAGTTTGAGGAGGGCCACCCTGTGGATTACCCCCGTTATCTCCGGACTATCCAAGAGGTCATTGAAAGAAGGTGTAAGGTTATTGAGCCCGACACGTGAGGACATGCAGCGTTACCGGGGTATCCTGGACGCACTTGTAAGTGAGTTGGAAGAAGATGGGAGCCTGTAAGCTTTACAAGGCTCAAGTAGAAGCGCTCGGCTCTCTCCGCCCTGGCTCCATCCTTTGTGGTGGGGTCGGGACGGGGAAGTCGAGAACTTCTCTGGCCTTTTTCTTTTGCTCCATCGGGGGCGGAAAGATCGACTTTGAGACCGGAGAGATACTTGAGCCTATGCGCAATCCTAAGCGCCTCGTAATACTCACCACAGCCAGAAAGAGGGAAACTCTCGAATGGGGCCGGGAGATGGCCATATTTGGCCTCTCAGAGGGGTCTGAGGGGGTGTGTGATGTTACGGTGGACAGCTGGAACAACATCAAGAAATACGAAACCGTGAAAGGGGCGTTCTTCATCCTCGACGAGCAGCGTTTGGTGGGATCCGGGGCGTGGGTGAAAACATTCTACAAGATCGCCAAGGCCAACCAGTGGATCTTGCTGAGTGCTACGCCGGGAGATACCTGGTTGGACTATGCTCCTGTGTTCATTGCAAACGGATTCTACGCGAACATCACCGAATTCAGAGCGCAGCACGTCATTTACAAGCGGTTCCGGAACTACCCGCAGGTGGATCGGTATGTAGGGGTGAAGCATCTTGAAGCGCTGCGCAAGAAGCTGCTGGTAGACATACCCTTTGAGCGGGAGACAAAGCGGCATCATATCTATTGTATCGCTGAGCACGATCGAATTGCGTTGAAAGAAGTTTGGAAGAAACGTTGGAATCCGTTCGAGAATGCGCCGATCAAGACAGCCAGTGAATTGTGTCAGGTCTTGCGGAGGTTGGCGGCGACGGATCCTTCTCGCCGAAGCGAGCTAGAAGCGATCTTGGCGAAGCACGATCGGTTGATCATTTTCTACAATTACAACTACGAACTGGACCTGTTGCGGGAGATCTTGCAAGAGGACGGGCGTGAGTTTGCGGAGTGGAATGGCCAGAAGCACGATCGTTTGCCGGAGGGGGAGACTTGGGCGTACCTTGTGCAGTACACGGCGGGGGCTGAAGGGTGGAACTGCACGACTACGAACGTGATTGTGTATTGGAGTATGAACTACTCGTACAAGGCGATGGAGCAATCAGCAGGTCGGATCGACAGATTGAACACCGAGTACACGGATCTATACTATTACTATCTGACGTCTCGTGCGCCCATCGATTTGAAGGTGCGAGCAGCGGTTGCAGAGAAGAAAAACTTCTCCGAGGCAGCGTTTGCGAGGTCGTCGGCGGGTCGAAGGTTAACAGAAGGTTAACAGTTTATAACGATTTGGTAACAAATGTTGTCAAAAAACCAGTTTTACCCCCCTCAAAACTGGTTTTTTGACAACCGAACGGCGTGTCGCGGTAATTTTTACCAAATTTTGAAGTTTTCCTGAGAATCTCTCAGGTTTCGGCCGATTTGGGGGTCTGGGCGTCGTTTGAGCGCTTCTCGAAGTGGTCGCGCCACTCAAAGTGCTGCTTTTTTTCAGATGTTATAGTGAGAGGAGAGAGCTATGCTCTCTTTTGGGTTGTTACCCCTCTCACTCTTACAACCCAAGTCCTCTCTTTTATGTTAGGAGGGATATGGCTTTAGCTAGTATTGGTACGAACTACGCCGGCAACGATGCGAAGCTCGAGGCTGACATCGCAGCTCCCTGGTACAAGCTGTGGTACGCCAAGTTCAAAGAGGACCATCCCGACATTCAAGTCGTCGTGGTCCAGGCTTATGGTTTTGCACGCGCTTCCGCCGGCGTACACTCTGGCGGTTGGTGTGTGGACTTCCAGATCTGGCATCTCACCACAGCCGAGATCAGAGAACTGATCCAACACCTTAGGAAATGGGGCGCCTCGGCGACCTGGGAACGCGATGGTCGTGACGGCATGGAACCGCACATTCACGCGACCATTGATTCTGAAGGCCGCGACAGTGCGTCGTACTACCAGATTAGCGCTGTCAAGAATGGGCGCAATGGCCTGGTGAACAACGGCCGCGACAGGTATGCAGATCTCAACCCCTCGACCTGGCTCACAGCAGTGCAGGCTATCGAGCAGCTACAAAAGATTGGAGCAGACGTGGCATCTGCCAAGGAAATCGGCGACTACATTTTCCACGGCGTTGATTGGGGCGGCGAAGACTTCTCGGACCGAACTACGCGCATGCTCACCACAGCCACCCAGGCACGAGATGCCGCGCAGGACGCAAATCTCCGCTGCCAGGACCTCGAGCGAAGCGTCGCTGGTCTTAACGGCCGGCTTCAGAACATCGAGGCAGATCTCACAGAGCTTCAGCGTGGGATTTATGATCCAGAGAACCCGTATGCGGATAGCGCAGGGTATGTGTCTTTGCACCGTTGGCTCGTTCATCTTCGAGACGAGATTCGGGTGAAGCGGGGCTGAAATGCTGGAACGGGATTTCGAACGAGGGCTTAAAAAGCGCCTTGAATCGATATTTCCCGGCTGCCTCTACCTTAAGCTGGACCCCACGGCTATACAAGGGATACCCGACCGCTTGGTCATCTGGCAAGACCGCTGGGCAGCGCTTGAGCTGAAGCGCTCTCCGCGGGCCAAGAGGCAGCCTAATCAAGAGTATTACGTCGACATGATGAACGAATGGTCATTTGCGGCTTTCGTTCACCCCGAGAACGTGGAAGAGGTATTGGATGCGCTTCAACGAGCATTCCGATCTTGAGGGCGCACACGCCTTTCTAAGCGCTTCTAAGGGTACGTGGGTGGAATACACCCCGGAGAAACTCGAAAGCGTCTACACGAGCCGTCTGGCGGTTCTGAGGGGCACCGAACTCCACGAGTTGGCTGCCAAATTGATCAAGATGAAGATCAAACTCCCTCGGAGTAAGAAAACGTTCAACATGTACGTCAACGACGCCATCGGTTTCCGCATGCGACCGGAAGTTGTCCTGGCGTACTCGCCCATGGCGTTTGGCACAGCCGATGCTATTTCTTTCAGAGACGGACTGCTGCGTATCCACGATCTGAAGACCGGAAGCCATCCGGCCAATATGCGTCAGCTGCGCATATATATGGCTTTCTTCTGCCTCGAGTACAGGATTCATCCTGGCAACATCGACGCAGAGCTCCGTATCTACCAAAATGACGAGATTACTAGTGAACACCCGGAAGTGGAAGAGATTCTAAGACTGATGAGCATCACTGAAGAACACTCGGCGCATCTAGAGAGGCTGCGCGGACATTATGAGTGAGCTGTATCACTACGGGACAAAGCGGCACTCCGGGCGCTATCCGTGGGGGTCTGGCAAAGAGCCCTTCCAGAGCGAGGGGCACTTCTTGGAGCGCAACAAAGAGCTGCGCAAGGCGGGCATGTCTGAGCGCGAAATCGCGACATTGCTCGGGATGTCCGTCGCTGATCTTCGTACATACAAGACCATTGCCCACGAGGCGCATAACGCCGAGCTGGCAACCAAAGCCGTCCGCTCTCGAGATGCGGGTAAATCGATCCGCGCTATCGCCAAAGAGATGGGTGTCTCCGAGACCAAGGTCAAGGCGCTCCTCAATCCTAGCGAGAAATCAAAGAGCGCTGTTCTCAAATCGACAGAAAGCACACTCAAAGAGCTTGTCAAGGAAAAGGGCCCCATTGACGTAGGTCTCGGCGCCGAAGCCCATATGGGGATCAGTCGCGATCGGCTCAACACCGCGGTCAAGTCTTTGCGGGAGCAAGGCTGGGAGCTCTACTACGTCAAGACCACCCAGCTCGGCACGGGCAAAGAGACTTCGGTCAAGGTTCTGTGCCCTCCGGGTATGAAATACGCGGACCTCGCCAAGAACCCCGAAAAAATCGGAACTGTCTACCCCGTGTCGTATGACGGCGGGCACAGTTTCCTCGGCATGGGCGCCAAACCTCGTGGATTCGATCCTAAGCGCCTCCAAGTCCGCTGGGCAGAAGAGGGTGGAACCGACCGTGACGGCGTCATAGAAGTCCGTAGAGGCGTTCCTGAGCTGTCTCTGGGGGCGGCCAACTACGCCCAGGTACGTATTAAGGTCGGCGACAAGCATTACCTCAAGGGTATGGCCATGTACGCCGATGATATGCCCCCCGGCGTTGATCTTCGGTTCAATACCAACAAGAACCGGAAGGCGAATAAACTGGACGCCCTCAAGGAATTGAAGGACGACCCGGACAACCCATTCGGCGCCACGACCCATCCGCATTATTATCTCGATAAAGAAGGCAAGCGCAAGCAGTCTTATCACAATATTGTCAACGAAGAGGGGCAATGGGGGCAGTGGAGCCGCAACCTGGCTTCGCAGTTCTTGTCGAAGCAATCTCCCGCCCTGGCGAAAAAGCAGCTTGGAATAGCTGAGGCCAACCGCCGCGCGGAACTTGAGGACATCCTTTCTCTTACGAACCCCGCTGTCAAGAAAAAGCTTCTTCAGTCTTATGCGGATGGATGTGATTCAGCGGCCACGCATTTGAAGGCAGCTCGCCTCCCCCGCCAGGCCACGCAGGTTCTTCTGCCCTTGCCGAAAATCAAGCCGGATGAAATCTACGCTCCCAACTTCAAGCACGGCGAGAAGGTTTCTCTGGTTCGCTACCCGCATGGCGGCATCTTCGAGATCCCGACTCTGACGGTTAACAACCGTTATCAGCTTGGTCGAAAGCTTATCGGCGCTCTGTCGAAAGATGCCGTCGGTATTCACCCCAAGGTCGCTGAGCGTTTGTCGGGCGCCGACTTCGATGGCGATACTGCCGTCGTCATGCCGAACAATCAGGGCCGGATTCGAACCAGCCCCGCCCTCAAAGGGCTGAAGAACTTCGATCCCAAACGTATGTACCCGGAATACCCCGGCATGAAAGTCATGACAAAGGGGGACACCGGTAATCAAATGGGGCGGATCTCAAACCTCATTACCGACATGACGATCAAGGGCGCCAGTCCTGATGAGATCGCCCGTGCCGTTCGTCACAGTATGGTTGTAATTGACGCTCATAAACACCGCCTCAATTACAAACAGTCGTACATTGATAACGGGATCGCCGCTCTCAAGAAGAAGTACCAGCCTGAAGGGGGAGCCGGCACCATCATTTCAAGATCCACCGCCGATCATCGAGGCCCTCACGTTGCGCCGCGCAAAGCGGCAAGAGGCGGCCCCATCAACAAGACCACCGGCGAGCTCGTCTTTGAGAAGACGGGGCAGACCTACAAGAAGAAGGTCGTTGACAAGAAGACGGGTGAGATCTCGTGGGTTGACACTCCCGCTCTGACAAAGCGCCCGGGTATGATGACAGTGAGCGATGCCAACAAGCTGGTGTCTTCAGCAAACGCCCCCATCGAAAGGGTGTATGCGGCTTATGCCAACAACATGAAGGCGCTCGCTAATCGAGCCCGCCTTGAAATGTTGAAGACCCCCAATGCTGTTTGGTCCCCCACTGCTCGTAAAGCGTACGCCCCTCAAGTCAAGTCCCTCAAAGAGAAACTGACCCGGGCTGTAGCAAACGCCCCCCGAGAACGCCAGGCCCAGCTGTATGCCAACTCTGTCGTTCGCGCCAAGAAGGCGGCGAATCCAGACATGGACAAAGACGAATACAAGCGCCTCAAGAACCAGGCCCTGGCCATGGCACGGGCACGGTTCCAGGCTAGTAAGGCTCAGAGTCTTGTTGAGTTCACAGCCAAAGAGTGGGAGGCTGTGCAGGCTGGTGCCATTAGCCATAGCATGCTTGAGGATCTGATGAACTACAGTAACATGGACAGAGTCCGACAGCTTGCTCAGCCACGTACACACAAGGGGTTGAGCACCGCTAAGCGGGCACGAGTGCGGGCCATGGCCGCCAACGGGTACAGCCAGGCAGACATAGCCTCTGCACTGGGCGTCTCCGTGGCCTCTGTACAGGAGGTGCTGGGCTAATCATGCTGACGTATGATGTTGCACTCACAACCACGGACAATCCATACGACCCCATGGATGACTTCATGGAGTGGTACACCTGGGACCTCACCAACGGGTACCACACATGCGCCTACCTGGCACGCATCGCTCGAACTTCAGAAAGTTTAACAGAAGAAGAGAACTTGGAAGAGCGTGAACGTGCGATAGATGAGATTTGTAATCTCAACATTACAGGTAAATACAAGAAAATAAAGCGAAATATAATATAAAATACAGAAAATAGACGTGGGGGGAGGGGTCCTCTCGAAAAGAACCCCCTACCCTGCATACACCTTCGAAACGACGGCGGTCAAGGCCGAGTGGAAGGAACGCACCATCGCCGCAGGCGCGGAGAACCTGCCCTACCAGGCCGCTCCGGGTGAGAAGTGGGTCGACCTCAACCTGTCGAACAAGACTGTGACCGCCTACGAGGGAGCAACCGTTGTGCACGGCCCGGTCTCCATCGTCGACGGCGCAGCGGAGACCCCGACGGTGACCGGCACCTACAAGGTCTACCTGCAGTACGAGTCCCAGACCATGCGCGGGGAGAACGCCGACGGATCGCCCTATGTCGCCGAGGACGTCCCGTGGGTGAGCTATTTCCACAGCGGCTACGCCTTCCACGGTGCGGGGTGGCGCTCCAGCTTCGGGTACTCCGGCTCCCACGGCTGCGTCAACATGCCGGTCTCCGAGGCGCAGTGGATCTACAACTGGGTGGACACGAACACCGTGGTCCAGAGCCATTACTGAGCCGGAATCGGCTGAGCCACGACTGGGGCGGGGCACCTCCTGAGCAGGAGGTGCCCCGCCCCCGCTGCTGAGGCTTCAGGAGACCGCCTGGGGCCCTCCTTCCAGCAGCGCTACGAAGCCGTCCTCGTCAAGGATCGTCAGTCCCAGCTCTCGGGCCTTGATCTCCTTGGAGCCGGCCCTGTCTCCGACGACGACGAAGCTCGTCTTCTTCGAGACGCTCCCCGAGGCCTTGCCCCCTCGCGAGACGATGGCCTCCTTGGCACTGTCGCGAGTGAATCCCTCAAGAGAGCCGGTGACGACGACGGTCAGCCCCTCCAGGGTCCGCGCCGGCTCCTCCTGCTGGTCCGAGGCCTCCTCCTGGGTGCGAACCCCTGCTGCCTCCCAACGGCTGAGGATCTCGCGGTGCCAGTCGACCTCGCGCCACCGCACCCAGGACTCGGCGATAGTGGCCCCCACGCCGTCGACCTCGGCCAGCTCGGAGACGTCAGCCTGGCACAGGGCCTCCAGGGATCTGAAGCGCGCGGCCAGGGCCCTGGCAGCGGTCGGCCCGACGTGGCGCACGGACAGCGCCACCAGGATGCGCCAAAGCGGGCGGGAGCGGGCGTCGCGGAGCTGGGAGAGCATGGCAATGGCGTTCTTACCGGGTGCTGTCGCCTTCTTGACCTCACCGTCGGCGTCGTAGCTCTGCTTGGTCCAGAAGAAGCGGCTCAAGCGCCAGTCCCCGGTGGGGGCACCCCGGCGGGAGACGGGGCGCCACACGAAGACCTCACGCAGGTCGTCCTCGGTCAGATCGAACAGGGTGGCCTCACCGGTGAGCACCGGCGTCTGCTCAGCGATCCCCGCCTGTCCCAGGAGCTCCTCGACGGCCTCCACCCGCTGGGAGGCGTGCAGGGCGTCGAGCTCGCCGGCAGGCAGGTCGAGTCGTCCGCGTTCGGTCTCCAGGCTCCGTCCCGCCGCGAGCGCGGTCAGGGCCTCTCGGCGTCCGGCGTCGGGCCGGGTGAGGGCCCCGGCGGCCTCGTCGCCCAGCCCCTCGATGTCCAGAGCGCCCCGCGAGCCGATGTGGGCGATCCGCTCGGTCAGCTGAGCGGGACAGGAGCGGGTGTTGGGGCAGCGCAGGTCGACGTCGCCGTCCTTGGCGGGCGCCAGCTCGGTGCCGCAGGAGGGACAGTGCGTCGGCATGACGAATTCCCGCTCGCTGCCGTCACGCAGGTCGGCAACCGGTCCCAGGATCTCGGGGATGACGTCACCGGCCTTGCGCACGATGACCATGTCCCCGATGCGCACACCCTTGCGCGCCACCTCAGTGGCGTTGTGAAGGGTGGCTCGGGCCACCGTCGAACCGGCGACGAGGACCGGTTCCATCATGCCGAAGGGGGTAACGCGTCCGGTGCGCCCGACCTGGACGGCGATGTCCAGCAGGCGGGTGCGGACCTCCTCGGGCGGGTACTTGTAGGCCGTGGCCCAGCGAGGCACCCGGGAGGTGTGGCCGAGGCGGCGCTGGAGGGAGTGGTCGTCGAGCTTGAAGACGATGCCGTCGATCTCGTGGATGAGGTCGTGGCGGTGGGCGGCGTAGCGCTCGATGTACGCCTCGCGCTCTGAGCGTCCTCGAACCACAGCGGTGTACGGGGAGACCGGCAGTCCCCAACCGGCCAGGAGCTCGTACCACTCGTGCTGCCAGGTTGGGAGCCTCTCCCCCGGAGCCGGAGTGATCGCACCCACCCCGTGGGCGATCATCGCCAGGGGCCGGGAGGCGGTGACAGCCGGGTTCTTCTGGCGCAGTGAGCCTGCGGCAGCGTTGCGAGGATTGGCAAAGACCTGCAGGAGCGGGGCGCCGTCGGCCTGCCGCTGCACGTTGCGGGTACGGCGCTCCTCGTTGAAGGCCTCGAACTCCTGGGTGGGGAAGTAGACCTCGCCGCGCACCTCGAGCAGGGAGGGGTGGGCGTCACCGCTCAGGATCAGGGGGACGGAGGCAATGGTGCGCACGTTGCCGGTCACGTCCTCGCCCGTGGTGCCGTCACCGCGGGTCGCGGCCCGGGTGAGGATCCCGTCCTCGTAGGTCAGGGCCACGGCCAGGCCATCAATCTTGACCTCGGCGGTCATGGCGAGCTCGTTGTCGGCCACCCCGGTCTCGACCGTCATGCGCTCTGCCCACTCCTGGACCTCATCGAGGGAGAAGACGTCCTGCAAGGAGTACATGCGCTGATGGTGGGGGGCCGGAGCGAAGTCGGTGACGGCGCGGCCTCCCACGCTGCGGGTCGGTGATCCGGCCCGGGCCAGGGCCGGGTGGGCGGACTCCAGGTCCTCCAGCTCCCGGTAGAGGACGTCGTAGTCGGCATCGGACAGAGGACTCTCGGCGTCGACCGCGTTGTAGTAGGCGTCGCGGGCAGCCTCAATGTCACGCACCAGCTCGCCCCAGCGTTTGCGGGCCCGAGCGGGGACGGCGCCCAGCTCCGCCCCACCCTGCTGGCTGGAACCTGCCGGAGAAGAGGCTGAGAGAATCGGGGCGGCCGGTCCAGGAGCAGAACCGCGGGGAGCGTCAGTGTCAGTCATGGGGCCATCCTTCCTCAATCGGGGTCACATCGGTTTCAGGCGTCCCGAGAGGCGCACCGGGAGTACATGGGCTCTGCGAACCTGGCCATTACGGTGGTATCCGGGCTTCACAGGTAACCACAGCGATCGTAAACAGCCGGGAACAGCGACGCTGTCCACAGCCGGAACGGCCTGCCGACGACGTGGCAGAGTCAACCGGCGATTCTGGAGCGGTGAGTACCACCACTGACGTCCTCGACATCCGTCCGCGCCACTCGGAGTGCGTCTCCGTATCGTCCTCCTCGTTCCGCCCGCGCTCGGCGGGCGAAGCAGCTGCGGGCGCGGCTCTTGCCGCGCTGGCCGGCCCGTGGCACCTTGCGGTTCTGGACGGTCCCGACTGCGGTCTCGTGATGGCCGTCAGGGACGGTCGTGTCCTGGGGCGCGGCGAGGTGCTGAGCGATCCACTGGTCTCACGCCGCCATCTGCGCCTACGACTGCACTCTGGCCGGGTCCTTGCCCAGGACTGCGGATCGGCCAACGGCACCTACCGCTACTGGCACCTGGGGCTGTGGCTGCGTCTGCGCGGGGAGGCCAGGCTGGGCGAGGGGACGCTGCTGCGTCTGGGGGACACGGTGCTTGAGCTGCGCAGGCGCCCCGCCAACCTCGTGGTGCCGGCTCCTGCGTCGGCCTCGTCAATGGCCTGGTCGATGGTGGCTGCGCTGGTCTGCGCACTGGTCATGGCCGGCTCGGTGGCGATCGCGGTCATGACCGGGAACCGAGGGGCTATGGGCATGATCATGGTCGCGCCGATGCTCGCCATGACGATCATGCGCCTGGTCCCCTTCCTGCAACGGCGTCGAGCGGGCCATACCGGGCACGCCGAGGGGCCTCATTGGCGCGGTCGCCGGCGTCACGGCGGGCGCCAGCCGGGATGGCGAGGGGGCCGTCCTGATCCGGCCACGATGCTGCTGGCCCTGGCGGCTCGCTCCAGCACCGTCCAGTCCGCTGCACCCCCCAAGGCAGACGGCTCTGCGGCGACGTCGGGCTCCCGTGAGACGCTGGCCGCCTGGACTGGCCTGCGCCGACGACGGTGCGTCCTCCCCCTCGCCGACGGCGAGAGCCTGGCCCTGGTGGGCGAGGACGCCGAGAGCGCTCTGAGATGGTGGTGCGCCCAGCTCCTGGCCCGTGACGAGGTCCGGTTGAGCGAGCTGGAGGACCTGGCGTGCATGCCGACGACAGGCGGAGCGGAAGACCGGGGCGGCGAGAGGGTGACCGGCCTACGTGGAGCTCGTCTCACCTGGGGGCAGCAGGCGCATCCGCACGTCGCTCAGCTGCTGACCTGCCCGGGAGACCAGGTTCCGCCGCAGGCACTGAGCACGCGCCCGGTCCCGGTCGGGGCGCCGACATGCTCACCCGCCTGGTGGGACACGGTCCGTCACCTGTGCCGTTCCAGAATCACGACGCCAGCCACGTCATCATCGCCTCTCGACGACGTTCCCGACCTGGTTGTCCTTAGTGAGGTCATGGACGACCTCGACGCCCACGAGCTGTGGGCACGATGGGAGGAGCAGGCGCGCTCAACGAGAGGAAGGGCACCGTCCCTGTCCGCAGTGCTGGGAGTCGGGTCTCGGGGGCCGGTACGGGCCGATCTGGTGGTGGACGGCCCGCACGCGCTGCTGGCCGGAACAACAGGGTCGGGAAAGTCCGAGCTGCTCATCTCCTGGCTGGTGCAGCTGGCGCTGACCCACCCACCGGACCGCCTGACCTTGGTCCTCGTCGACTACAAGGGAGGGGCCGCCTTCGGCCCGCTTGCCGGACTGCCCCACACGGCCGGGGTCCTCACCGACCTGGACCCGGCAGGTACCGAGCGGGCGCTGTCCTCCTTGGAGACCGAGGTGCGCCGACGCGAGAGGATCCTGGCCGAGCACGGCGCCAAGGACATCTCCTCCCTGCCACCGCAAGCCGACATCCCCCAGCTGGTCGTGGCAGTCGACGAGTTCGCCACCCTGGTCGGCGAGCACGCCGAGGTCCTGGAGTCGTTGGTGCGCATCGCCGCTCAGGGACGCAGTCTGGGGATCCACCTCATTCTGGCCACGCAGCGCCCTCAGGGCACCGTCTCCCCCGCGATCCGGGCCAACACCTCCTTGCGGGTGTGTCTACGGGTTCTCGACGCCGCCGACTCCAGGGACGTCTTGGGACACGATGGCGCCGCCAGGCTCAGCCGCCATCCTGGGCGAGTCCTCATCGGCGGTACCGACGGATCCGGCAACGCATCCGGGGCCGGCCCACAGGACCGCGGCAACGTGGTCAGTGACCAGGTGCTTCAGGCCCCCTGGTGCGGCTCGGCCCACGACGTGCAGGAGATCGTCGACCTGGTCTCGGGTGCTGCCGACGGTCATGTCCGTCCATGGCGTCCCTGGGCACCCGCGCTGCCTGCCGTTGTCGATGAGGCCAGGGCGCTCGAGCTGGGAAGGCCCCGGGGCCCACGGGGGATCCTCAAGGACCTCGAAGAACCTGTCCGGGACGGGGCGGCGGGTGGCCGAGTGCTTCTGGCTCTCACAGAT
>ERZ773022.617-NODE-617-length-27728-cov-24.203809_pt1 | contig 27728 bp, 24 predicted proteins | sample MGYA00580839_ERZ773022 | MGnify/ENA primary metagenome ERZ773022 (study PRJEB29015, sample SAMEA2738020) | human oral metagenome | biome: human oral; feature: human-associated habitat; material: dental | place: China | collected 2044 ... | reverse complement strand
GCAGGATTGTTTAAAGCTATATCAGCCAATACTTTTCTGTCTAATTCAATTCCAGCTTTTTTCAATCCATTCATGAATCTTGAATAAGAAAGTCCATTTAATCTTGCTGCGGCATTTATTCTTATTATCCACAGTTCTCTCATTTTTCTTTTCTTATGTTTTCTATGCTCTGTTGCATAAGCCATTGCTTTTTTAACAGCTTCATTTGCCTTCTTATAATTTGTTTTTATGGCTCCTCTATAACCTTTTGCTTCCTTTAATACTTTTTTATGTTTTTTTCTTCTAACTATTCCTGTTTTTACTCTTGGCATTTTTTTTCCTCCTTAGTCTTTTATAATTCTGATTGAACTATCTTCCTGCCTGTCCTGCTAGTACTTTTTTAATTCTTCTTTCTGCTCCTTTTGGTACGATTGCATCTTGTCCTAATCTTTTCTTTCTTTTATTTGATTTTTTAGTCAAAATGTGACTTTTTCCTGAATGTTTAATAACAAGTTTTCCACTTCCTGTTACTTTAACTCTTTTTTTTGTCCCTCTGTGTGTTTTCATTTTTGGCATTTTTTTTCCTCCTTATTTTACTACTTTTTAGGTGATAACATAACAAATTTTTGAACTTGTTCTTTTCCATATTTTTTTTCGACTATTGCAGTTTCTTCAAAACTGTCTGCAAAAGCATCTAAAATCTTAACAGCTGATTCAGCATGCAGTTTTTCCCTTCCTGAAAGTCTTAAACTAATCTTCACCTTATATTCTTTTTCTATGAACTTTTTAATTTGAGAAATTTTTGTTTCCTTGTCATGTTCATCAATATGAGGTTTTATTCTAATCTCTTTGATGACAACATTTTTCTGTTTCTTTTTATTTTCTTTTTCTTTTTTTGTTTTCTCATACTTGAATTTTCCATAGTCCATAATTTTGCATACAGGTGGTGTAGCATTTGGTGAGATTTCAACTAAATCTAAATTTTTCTCTGTTGCTAAAGCTAAAGCTTCATTTACAGATAAGATTCCAAACTGTTCTCCATCGTCTCCAATAACTCTTATTTCTCTTGCTCTGATTTTTTCATTCATTCTTGGCTCATCAGATTTATTTGTCCCTTTTATAAAGAACACCTCCTAAAATTTTTACAATAAAAAAGCCCTAGCCAAAGCTAGGGTTTACTGTTATCCATAAAGCAAATGATTGACATCCCAAACCGACAGCCAAATTTGACCACTTGCTGCAAGAGTAACGTGTCGCCAATAGTAGCTACCAGAGCCATAAGCTCCTGGACCATCTGACACGACCTTGTCAGGATTGATGACGAAGTAGCTACCTACTCGGGTTTCCTGATCAGCCAGCACGTTGCCATTGCTGTCCACAATGTCAATGTCCGCAACATCAATCCCATTATCCGTCCAATCAAAATCAACTGGGCAAAGGTCATCACACTTGACTTTCCAGATGCCATTGACAAACTGCAAGTCGTTGACTTGATAAACCTTTAACTTGCTACTTGCTTGTGATTGAGCTGGTGTAGCCTGCGCTTGTGCGTTTAAACGGTAGACTGTTTCGCGAGGGCAGCCGTTGATTTCCCAGATTTGGTTGTAATCAGTTTCCGCTATTCCGTCATAGCCATAACTACAATGGATCATAGTTGCTGGACTTGTCATAATCATAACGTGACCAAATGCGCCAAGCGAGCTAGACATATCACGAGGCCCCCAAATAACCACATCGCCCCTTTGAGCGTCAAAAGAGCCGTCTACACCGTCATAGACGCAATTGTACCCGATTGTAGGTAAATTGCTCTTCAGCGTCTCTGTGTTGTTGTTAAGGCTCAATCCGACTGCTTTACTAACTGCAGAACTACAATCGTACTCAATTCGCCCGTCTCGGTCTGCGTCATTTCCATAACGGTCGCCCATGTCATAGTAAACAGGGGTAGCGGCTAAGTTGCGCATTTCTGCAATACTAGATTCAATACTCATATTTTATTCTCCTTTTATTTCGATGATGCGCAAATTGCGCAAATGATAAATCCCAAAACTGCTCCTATCACGAATGTTACAGCATAGGTCATGACTCATCATCTCCTTTGTCAATCAATTTTTGCAAAGCTTTGACAATGGGCTGAAAAATAGCAACATGTCCTTTCATTTTACGGTAATTCTCAATGAGAGATTGAAATGTGAAGACTAGATAGCCTAAATAAATTGAGTATAAGAAAGCAAAGCCTGTTTTTTCGGGTAATAATATAGACATTGGAATAAGCACTAGCAAAATAAAAACACCAATGACTTTTCTAAGCAAACCATTGATGCCAATCTTGCTTTTATATTCGATATCTGGATTGATAATTGCTGCAAATGTACCTGTCGCAAAATCAATGATTTCTAAAATGACGATAAGCGCCAAAGCATATAAAATTAAGCCGTCCTCGGTACGAGTGACAGCTCTTAAAAAACTAAAAAATGTAAAATTCATGTGTTTCTCCTTCTTGTTTGTAAACTTTAAAATAATAAATGTTGCTGAATCGTTTCAGCAATCTTTTTCATTCCTTCATCACCTGGATGGCTTGCGACACCAGCATTATCAACAATATATGTTCCTCCATCAGGAAGAGCAACCTTTTGCCCTATTTTAGCTTTAAATCTTGATTCTGTTGCTAATAATGTGATGTCAATAAATTTAATATTCGTTCTATCACATATTGTTTTGATAAAATCAGCGACTTCTTTACCACCATACCATACGCCGATCCAATAAATAAGAGCTTTTGGACTGTTAGATTTAATAAAATTAACAAGCTCAATACCATCCTCGATAAAAGTAGCTCGTTTTTCTGCAGTATTCACATTATCTCCAAATTGAATAAAAACAATATCAGTGTCTGAATCTATCATCGGACGTATCAATGTGTTCAACATTTTTCTTCGTTCTGCGCTAGATGTTCCTCCTTCCCAATTAGGACCTTTTCCAATATTCGTTATTGCATTGGGATTTTTTGACTTAATATAATTTGTTAATAAATGATAATAGTCTTTATCCTGTGATGTCGCCGCCATTCCAACACCACCATAATAGCCACCATGAGAAAGAAGAGAGTTCCCAAAAAATGTAATTTTTTTAGGAATTGATGGAACGGCACTGATAATACCATTATCATCAACAACAAGTCTAAATTTTGTACCGTTTGGGCTTGTTACAACAGGTGTCTGCTTAAATATCTCTAATCCTTTTACGAGTGGAACAATTTTATTGATTTGAGCTTCTATATTATGGACTTTGTCTTCGGTTGTTTCAGGTTCAATTTCATAATTAAACGGAATAGAATAACTGGTTTCATACATAATTTTTCCGGAATAACCAGGATTTGTCGTCATATGTTCTGCATCTTGAATAAGATTTGTTTCTCCATCAACAGAAGCATAAACTAGATTATCCTTAGAATTTTTAAAGAAAAGTTGTTCACCATAATAAATGGGAATATTTTCGTCTCTTAAAAGCAATTCGTTATAGCCAGATTTTAATTGTTTTGTGAATATTCTAGGGGACACTACTAAATTGTTCTGGTCAATAGTAGCGACTGCAAATGTATAAGCACCGGAATTTTTGATATATACATTAACCTTTGAGATAAATCCCTTGTTTTCATGCGATACTTTTTTAGGAGAAAGATAACCCAATTCGTTTATTGTAATTGTTGCTAATTTGTCGATATTTTTTATATCACGTCCAAACTTTATATTTTTCTTATTTTTTCCAATACGATTTCTTTTTTCTTTTCTCTTACTCCGCCTCTTCTGGATAATGGTGGAATTATTCCGTCTAATTCATCTCCTGCATATTCCACATAACCTTTAGATATGGATTTTTCTATAAATCTGTTGGCTTTTTCGTTTAGATTTTCTTCAGCAATTAATTGATTAATTTTAACTTCCTTTTCCTTTTTTGCAAAATCATAAAAAGTTTCGATAATATCGTCAGTATTTTTCAACTCTGATAATCTTGTTTTGCTAATGAATTCCATAACTAAATCTTCTTTTGCTCTTGTTCCAAGACTTGATCTTATTACTCTACGAACTTCTGCTTTTAAACTTTCGATATCGTCATTTTCTCTTGCCTTTTCAAGAATCAAAGCTAAAATATAGTCTAGATTAATTTCGTCAGTCTTTAGCAAATCAATTTGAAATTCAACATCTGAAAAGTCAACTTGTGCTTCTTCAGCTTCTTTGCTTCGTCTTTCGTTCAAAATGCTCTCTCTGATATCGACATATACACTTTTCATATCTTGCATTAGTCTTTCAGAAATAATTTTTTCAAAACTTTCAAACTCATCAAAATTTCTAAGAATATTCTCAGCTTTTAATAATTCTCCGAAAAGCTGTACAAATTCTTTTTTATCAGCTTCAAGTACAATTTCAGTTGGGTCAGGAAATTTAGCAATTATTTCTTCACATATATCCTTATAACCTTTAAATTTCTTTCCTGTTTCTTCATCTGTAAAGCCGTTGATGTATTCATCATAACTCTTTTCTAAAATTACATTGACACTATTTTCATCTCCAAAAGTTTTAATCGCGTCTTCCGTAGCTCTTTCCAAATTTCTAAAACATACAATATTTCCAAATGTTTTTACTTTATTTAAAATACGATTAGTTCTTGAAAATGCTTGAATAAGTCCATGATATCTTAAATTTTTATCTACAAATAAGGTATTTAATGTAGGTGCATCAAAACCTGTTAAAAACATTCCAACTACAATAAGCAAATCAACTTCTTTATTCTTTACTCTATTAGATAAATCAGAATAATAATTTTGGAATTCCTTTCCTTCAGTTGAAAAATTTGTTTTAAAAAGTTTATTATAGTCATTTATTGCCCTATTCAAAAACTCTTTAGCGGTAGAATCCATAGCTGACGGTTCAAAATTTTCGTCCTCTATTTCTCCAATTGCAGAGGGTTCTTCATTTGCAGAAAAGCTATAGATTGTAGCGACTTTTAATCTCTTTTCTTCTGGTAAAGCCTCTTGTTGTTTTTGAAATTCTTCATAATACAATTTTGCAGCCTCTACACTCTGAACAGCAAACATCGCATTAAATCCATTTAATCTTCTATGTTCTAAATTATATAATTCGTTTCTATGTGTCTTAGTATTAAATACATTTAAAATATATTTTGTAATTTCAGAAATACGTTCAGGATGCATCAACATTTTTTTCTCAGCTTTTTTTAGATTTTCCTCATCCATTTCCATTTCACTATCTTTAAATTTTGGTGAGATATTGTTATAGTCAACCTTAAATTTTAAAACTTTTCCATCTCTAATCGCATCTGTAATTACATAACAATGAAGTTGAGCACCGAATGTTCCTGAAGTCGTATCTCCTTTAAGAGAATTTTCAGCAAAAATAGGTGTTCCAGTAAATCCGAATTGATAATATTTTTTAAATGATTTTCTGATATTTTTTTGTGCATCTCCAAACTGTGAACGATGACATTCATCAAAGATAAGAACGCAATGTTTATCATAAATTGGATGATTAGGATTTTTCTTTACAAATTCATTTAACTTTTGAATTGTAGTAACAACAATTCTATTGTCATCCTTCTCAATAGATTTTTTAAGTTCCTTAGTATCCTTACTTCCATTTACACTATCTTCTTGAAATCTTTTATATTCTTTCATAGTTTGATAGTCCAAGTCTTTTCTATCCACTACAAAAAATACTTTATCAATAAAATCAAGATTAGTTGCAAGTCTTGCAGTCTTAAAAGAAGTTAGAGTTTTACCAGAGCCTGTAGTATGCCAAATAAAACCACCAGCTTCAGCAGTTCCTGCCTTTTTACTCTCATAACTTGACTTTATTTTCCATAAAATTCTTTCGGTAGCCGCTATCTGATAAGGTCTCATAATGAGTAAAGTATTACTTGCATCAAAAACACAATATTTTGTAAGCACCTCAAGAAGAACTCTTTTTTCGAAAAATGTCTTAGTAAAATCTTCTAAATCACGAATAACCTTATTTTTAGCATCTGCCCATTCACAAGTAAATTCATAATTATTTTTATTTCTTGCCGTTGTATTTGCAAAATATCTACTATATGTTCCGTTGGAGATTGCAAAAATCTGCACAAATTTATAAAGAGAATGATCTAAATTAAAGCTCTCTTTACTATATCTGTGAATTTGATTAAATGCTTCTTGTAAAGGTACTCCACGTTTTTTTAACTCAATATGAATTAAAGGCAACCCATTTACTAAAATAGTTACATCATAACGATTTTGATTCCTATCTCCTCCGATGACTTGATTTACAACTTGTAAAAAATTATTGTGAATATTATTTTTTTCAATAATCTTTATATTTTTTAAATGTCCATCATCAAAAATAAAATCATAAATATAGTCCTCTTGTATTTTTCTTGTCTTTTCAACCATTCCTTCATTAGGAGAATCCAAATACTCAGTTAAAAATCTTTCCCACTCAGATTTTGAAAAAGAAACATTATTTAATTTTTCGATTTGAACTTTTAAATTTGTATACAATTCATCACTAGTCTTGAAATTTTCCCTTTTAAAACCTTGAGCGACTAAATTCGCTATCAACTCTCTTTCAAGCTCAGCTTCACTTTGATATGAACTCGCATCAACTCTATTATTTTTGTCATAATGTGCTAAGATAATTCCTCCTGTCATCTCTGCAATGGTTGACACAATGTATTTACTCGTTTCCTCTGACATCTAAATTACTCCTTCCATTTATATTCTAAAATAAAATTTTCAAATAATCTTTTCAAAAAATTTTTTTCATACTGTTCCAGTTCTTTTACTTCTAGAGCAGAATGGTCACTATGGCTATATAAATTTATCCTTTTAATATAAGCCTGCTTGTCCTCTTCATGTATTAAATCTTTCCAGTTTTCATATCCTAAAAAATGTGCTGTTTTTTCAAACAAGTTACGTAATAAATTAAAATGATATCTCTTAATATTATTAGAATTAATAGCTTTTTCTAGTTCATCTTTTAATATTAGATGATAGCCAAAAGGTGTTTTACTTCCCTTGAGTTCCTTCAATATATAATTACTATTATCTCTGGTTAACCATAGTTTTTCTGCATTATTTAATTCGTTATGTAAGACATTATAAAATAATGCATGATGTGTTGAGATAATAAAATGCAAATTTTCATTTTTAGATAATTTTATCAATTTTACTAATTCTAATGCCACATCAATTGCATTATTATCATCTAAAGATGAAATTGGATCATCTATAAAAATATATTTAATATTGTCAAAATCCATTGTGCTTCTATCACTTTCATCAAGATTTAATTCATCTATAATTGTTTCCATTAAAACCATAAATATAGTCAAAATAAAAATACTTTCCTCTCCTCTGGAAATTTTTATATTTTCAACATAATTATCATCTCCAGTAGCTAAACTAAATCTAACTTCTCCATTTTTTGTATTAATATTTGGCTCAATCTTTGAAGAAGTAATTTTTTTAAATCTCTCCGATATTTCGTTTTCTTTTCCTTGGCTTTCTATTAATTTAACAAAATCTGTACCCTTATTAATCTTAAGTTTTCTCTCATCATCTTTATCTAAGTCATTATCCCACGAAAATAAATCTTCTGTAAATGCATTATAATATATTACAGGTTTTATAATTTCCCCATTTTTTTCTTCAGTCAACAAATTTTTAAATTCCATTGATAATCTTGTTTTTCCTGTTGCATTAAAAGCATATATCAAAGTAGCTTTCTTTCCAGAATTTTTAATTTTTTGAGCAATTTCTTCCAGCGAGCTAAACGCCCCCATAATTACACCTCCTACTCTCTAATCATTTCTTTTAAAACTTAGTAATTTTTCTCTGTAATGCTCATATTGTTTTTGTCTTAATTCAATTTCTTTAGGCAAACCTTTTGAAATATCATTTACAATAGAATCAAATTTATCAAGAATAGAAACAATATGCTCTTGAACTGGGATAGATGGAATAAGTATATCAACTTTTTCCATAAGTTTTTTAGAAATATTAAATCTAGTAACTCCTGATGCAGTTTTTATAATTTGCTTCCTAACATATTCGGAACGAAATAAATATTTACTAAAACTTGGCAATAAAATATTTGAATCTTCTAATCTTAGAAAGAAACAAAAACTATTTAAGTATAATTCTTCATCTACATACTCAGTTATAACAGAACTCAAACCACATTCATCTAATATTTCTGATGACCCTGTAAAAATAATATCACCTCTTTGCAATGTTCTTTGGTGTTCTCCACTATTTATATTAACTGTATCTTTAATTTCTAAATTTGTTGATAAATTAGAAAACACATTTTTATAAGTTATAAATTTTGAATTTCCATTTATAAAATCTTTTTTACTTTTTCCAGAAATTCCTCCAAAAAATGAACCAATCTCTCCTAAGTATCTACGTTGTACACCAAAAACACTAACACCTACAATTTCTGCAACCTCTTTTAGTAAATCAAAATAACTATTAGAAATTAGATTGTGTGTGTGTGTGTGTGTGTGTGTGTGTTTAGCACAACTTACATCAAATGTCAAGAGTTTTTCGCGATAATATTCATATTGTTTTTGTCTTTGTTCAATTTCCTGTGGCAATAAACCTTTTGTATCTGCCAACAAAGATTGAAATTTATCAAGAATTTCAACCACTTTGTTTTGAATTTCAATAGGTGGTAATGTTATTTTTACATTTTTCAAATTGTAATTGTATAATCTATTTATCGTTCCTCCTGTTGGAGGATTCCATTTAACTATCTGATAAAAATAATATAAATATTTGTTTAAAACCAATTTTTCATTATGAGAAAGCCAAACTATATTACTATCTTGAAAATAAGCATCTTTACCGTCAAAAATTACTGTTTTCCCAATTGTTCCACTTGCTGAAATTAAAATTTCTCCATTTTTTGGATAATTGTATTTTTCTCTATATTCACGAAATAAACCTTGAGAGATAAAAGAATCTGCCTCTTTCCCAAAAGTGCCAATTTTATAAAATGGAACTTCTCCTTGTGATGATGTTTGCTCTTTTAAAATTCTTTTACACATTTGAATTTCACCAATTTCTCCAAGAGTTGTAAATTTTACCTCATAATCTTTAATTTCTAAACCATCAATTTTATCAGAAATTTTATTCAAATATTCTTCACTTAAAAGCATATCTCTATAATATTCATACTGTTTAGTTCTAGCCTGTAATTCAGCCTGTAATTCAGTAACATAATTTGTAAATTTGTCAAGTGTTTTTACAATTTTTTCTTGAGTTTCTATTGATGGAATTGGGATTTCTATTTTTTTCATTGCTTCTTTTGAAACATTAAATCTAGTAACACCATTAGCCGTTTTTATAATTTGCTTTCTAATTCTAAAATCTCTAAAAAGATATTTACTAAAGCTAGGTAATATTTTAATATCATCATTTAATCTAAATGCAAAAGAAAAACTATTCAAATATATCCCCGATATTTCTTCAGTTATAACTGACGATAAGCCACATTCTTCCATAATTTCTGAAGAACCTGTGAAAAGTATATCTCCTACTCTCAACTCATTTTGTTTTTCATTTCCTATATTAACACTTTCTAGATTATTCAAATCTACTTCTATATTTGAGAATATATTTTTGTAAGGAACATACTTGGAATTTCCTACTCCAAAATCTTCTTTAGTTTTTCCAGTTAATCCTCCAAAAAAATATCCTACCTCCCCAAGCTTTTTCCATTCAACTTTTTCGTTTTTTAGTAATTCTTCTATTTTACTCATCTTCAAGCTCCTTTACAATCTCATTTATTGAGCTTCTTAATTCGTCTATTTTTTTTACTGTTTCTTCAATTTCTTTGTTTAGAACTTTTATGTCAATTTTTTCTCTGGTATCTTCTTTTTCCACATAAGTTGAAACAGATAAATTGTAGTCATTTTCTTCAATTTCAGTTCTATCTACATATCTTGAAAAATGTTCTTTATTTGTTCTGTTTCTAAACTCTTCTACTATTGCATTTATATTTTTTTCTTCCAAGATATTGTTATTTGTTTCTTTTTTAAATTCTTTACTTGCATCAATAAAAAGTACCTTGTTTTCTGTTTTATTTTTAGCCATAACTAAGACACAAGTTGCTATTGATGTTCCGAAAAATAGATTTTCAGGTAATTGTATTACACAGTCTATAAAGTTATTGTCTATTAAATATTTGCGTATTGTTCTTTCTGCGCCCTTTCTGTAGAAAATTCCCGGAAAACATACTATTGCAGCTCTACCATTGCTTGATAGATAGCTTAGTGAGTGCATAATAAAAGCATAGTCCGCATAAGATTTTGGTGCTAATTTCCCTGCAGGAGCAAAACGTACATCATTAATCAATGTAGGGTCTGCATCTCCTATCCATTTAATTGAATACGGCGGATTTGAAACAATCGCATCAAAAGGCTTTTCGTCATTATGTAGAGGATTAAGTAAAGTATCTCCTCTTTTTATAGAAAAGTCATTATAATTTACATTGTGAAGAAACATATTCATGCGAGCTAAGTTAAAATTAGTCATATTAATTTCTTGTCCAAAAAATCCCTCATCTATGATATGCTCATCAAATTGTTTTTTCATTTGCAAAAGTAAACTTCCACTTCCACATGTTGGGTCATACACTTTGTTTATCTTTTCTTTTCCGTCCATTACAATTCTTGCTAAAAGTTTTGATACAGTTTGTGGAGTAAAAAATTCACCACCTGATTTTCCAGCATTACTTGCATAGTTAGAAATTAGATATTCATAAGCATCCCCAAAGGCATCAATATGATTATTTTTAAAATCTCCAAAATTAATTTGAGCTATTCCTGTTAAGATGTCTCTTAACCTCTTATTTTTTTCTGCTACTGTTCCGCCAAGTCTATTGCTTGTTGTATCAATATCATCAAAAAGTCCTTTGATGTCGTCTTCGGACTCAGAGCCGATAGCACTTCTTTCAATGTCAGAGAAGATATTTGCAAGGTCTGTATTTAAGTTTTCATTATCTTTTGCACTTGCTACTACATTTTCAAAAAGCTGACTAGGCAAAATAAAAAATCCCTTTTCTTCTATTATTCCACTTTTAAAGTCTCTTTTTGCTTCATCATCTGAAATTTTTGCATACTTAAAATCAGGGTCTCCTGCTAAATGTTCATTTTCATCAAAATAATCTCTTAGGTTTTCAGAAATAAATCTGTAAAATAAAATCCCCAATATATATTGTTTAAAATCCCAGCCGTCTACGGCTCCACGAACATCATCTGCAATAGCCCATATTTTTCTATGAAGCTCTGCTCTCTGTGCAGTTTCATTATTTTCTTTTGAAAAATCCGACATTTTCTCTCCCTCTCTCTATTTAAAATATTTATTTACTAAAAATTTTATAAAATTAATTCATAAACAAGCAAATCCTCGCTACCTATTAGCTTAAAATTGTTATTTGTTGCGATTTTTTGTGTTGCTAATTGTCTTTTATCACATTCGATAATGAGTGAATGGATATTTTTATTTTTTGCATAGTTAATGAGTGATTTTGTTATTTCATCTGCTATGCCACATCCCCAATAGTCTGAATTTAAGATAAATCCAATTTCGTAACTGTCTTTATTGTATTTGTGAAAAATAATATGTCCAATTAATTTTTTGTTTTCTTTATATTCTAAAGCAAATACTCGTGGAGGATAAGACAGAGCATTTTTGTTTAAAAAGTCTTGTGTGTTTTCTAAAGTGAAAGGATCTTCAATGTATTCCATCACTTTAGGGTTACTTAATATCAGATATAGATCATCTATATCTGATTGTTTAAATTGTCTTATCCTACACCTTTTTGTCTCTATATTCAAAATATGTTCCAAGATTATCACTCCTGATTATTTCTATTCAACATCTTTTAATGATTCTATCATTGGAACTTTTTTAAGCATTATTTTTACTATAAAGTAAACAATGAATGTGAAAAATAGTGTTACTAGGGCTGAATAAATATAGCTTATTAATTTTACTTTGTTGAAAAATCTGATTGAGTCCATAGCAAGTTGTTCCATTATATTTATGTGCAGACTGTGACCTACAAAGACTCCGAGCCCTATTCCTATTATTGTTAGTATTACAGTTTCTTTGTAGATGTAGTTGTCAATTTCTAAAGGATAAAATCCTAAAACTTTAAGTGTTGCAATTTCTCTTTTTCTTTCTGAGATGTTTATATTACTTAAGTTGTATAAAACTACGATTGACAAAAAGCCTGAGCATATTACGATTACTAAAATAATTGAGTTTATGCTGTAAGATGCGTCATCAATTATTCTTTTCAAGGAATATATGTTTGTGCCTTTTACGGCAACGGGATCTTTTTCTAATTCATTTATTACTTTTTCAACATTGCTCTTGCTTCCATCATTTAAAATTAGTAGCTTTGTATTTTTTATAGGTTTTCTGAAAAAAGTTTGTTCATAAGTTTTTTCATTCATTATAAAGAAATTACCAACATGATTTTCAAAGATTCCTGCAACGACTCCCTTATATTCTTTATTGTTATTTATAAAGGTTATTTCATCTCCAACGGAAAGTGAAAATTTTTCGGCTAATTTTCTATTTATATAAATTCCGTCATCTAATTTTTCAATTTTTTTGTCTCCATTATATAGTCCAAAGAACTTAGAAAAATCACTCAAATTGTTAGTTGTAAAGACACCTATTTTTTCATCAAAGGTCTTTTTGGATTTTATGTTTACGGATATTAATGATATATCAATACTTTCTTTAATGTCCTTGTTTGATTTTATATCTTCATTAAATTTTTCCAAATCTTTCCCCAATGACATTGGATTGTAGATAACTGATGAATGATATTTTGTATATTTTGAGTATTGTAAATCGGAAACTCCGTCTAAGCTGTCTTTTATTCCAAATCCCAGCACTAAAAGTCCCATACAACCCATTACACCTATAATTGTCATTGACAATCTGAGTTTGTATCTAAAGACATTTCTTAGAGTTGCTTTTTGTAAAAATGAAAGTTCTTTCCATATATATGGTATTTTTTCAAGAAAAACAAAATTTCCGGACTTTGGCGCCTTTGCTCTCATAAGTGATGATATTTTTTCTTTTAGCGTTCTTATACATGTTATATATGACACAAAAGCTGTGCAGAAAATTGCAATTAAAATTCCGACAACAATTATTTGTGGATAGTAACTGTCAAAAACTTTTTTAAATATAAATGCTTTTAGATAGGATCTGTAAACAAGTGGAGAAATCACTTTAAAACCTAATATAGTACCTATTATTCCTCCAATGATACTTGCTAAAAGTCCATAGTAAAAGTATTGTTTTGCAATGTCGATATTACTATATCCTAGAGCTTTTAAAGTTCCTATTTGTATTCTATTTTCATCTACCATTCTAGTCATTGTTGTAAGTGATACCAAAAGTGCAATGAAATAGAAAAATAATGAGAATACATTTGAAACACCATAGATTCCATTTGCTGCAAAATAAACTTTTGACATTGCAGATGAAACAAATCCTTCTTCAATATTGTAATTTGGCTCTATCAATTTAGATAAAACTTCATCGCCGTCAGAAATTTTGCTATCTGCATCGGAAATTTTTCCTTTAGCATCTTCCAATTCATCTTTACCTTTATTTAATTTTAAGTTGTTTTCTTCAATTTCAGCCTTTTTTTGAACTAACTTTGAATAGTATTCGTCAAATTTATTCAATCCTTCTTCGTACTTTGCTTCCAATTCATATTTTTTATTTTCCAAATTTACGATTCCGGAAGATAATTTTTGCTCCGCTTCAAACAATTCATTAATCTTTGAAGAAATATCTGACAGACCGGCATCAAGCAAAGCTGAATTTTTTTTGATTTTTTCAAGAGTTGCATTTAAAACAGCCAATTTTTTAGTAATTTCTTCTTTTTTTGCCTTATATTCGCTTTCTTCAATTAAGTTTGCCTTGTACTTTTCTTCAAGCAATTTTAATTCTTTGTTTTCATTTTTTATTTGTAGCTCAATATCGGTTTTTGAATTTTCCAAATCTGCTTTATCTTTTATTAAAGAATTATTTTTTTCAGTTAAAATTTCTTTGTTTTTATCCAACTCTGCTTTTTTAGAATACAACTCATCTAGGGCTGTTGTCAATTTTGATTCATTTTGATTTATCTGCTTAATAAATTGATTTTTTTGATAATCCAAATCCGCAAATGCTCTTCTTAAATCTTTTCTTCCACTTTGTACTTTTTCAAGATTTTGTTGTAATTTCTTTTCACTTTCTTTAATATCAAATTTATTTTTATTAACCTCTTCCTTGCTATCATCTAATGCTTCTCTTTTTTGAGCATAAATAACATTATATACTTCTCCGGCTCTACCTTTGAATGAGTCTTGTAACTCTGTTTTTCTTTTGTTTGATAGTTTTTTATACTCTTTACTATTTCTATTCAAACCATTTAGGTCTGAAAAAGTAATTTTTGCATAAGAAAAATAACTGAAATCAAAAGTGTCTTTTGAAACTATCGCCAAATATCCATTTTCAGTAGTTCCCATTAACAATGTAGTTAAAACCTCAGGACTTTTGATAAAGCCTTTAACTGTAAATTTACTTTGTTTTAATTTTTTTACTTCATCTTTAAAAATTCCAAATTTTTCAACATTTTTAAAGTCTATTTCATCTCCGATTTTATATTTATCTTTTAATCTTTCATCCAACAAAATGTCAGAATCGGATTCAATATCTTTCCCCTCTACTACTTGAACGGTACTGATTTTTTCAGGCTTGTTTTCAATGGTAAAATCTACTTTTCTATCCTCATCTTTAAGATTTATACTGTAACCATATTCAACATCTTTTAAGTTTTTTAAATTGGAAATTATATTCTCATCCTCTTTTTGCAAGCCAAAATTAGAAGAAATTTTATAATCATATAAATTTCCTTCTTTTACACATTCATCAACACTTCCTCTCATGATGTATGGAGTTATTTTAAGTCCTACAAAGACCATTACTCCAAGTGCTATCATAAATACAATAGATACAAATTTCGGAAATGTCCTAAAAATTGTTCTGTAAAAATTTTTAAACAATGTTTTTTTCATACTACCACTCAATTTCCTTTATGTTCTTCGGGTTTTTATTTAATATCACATTTTTTACAGTACTATCGTTAATTTCAATAACTCTATCTGCCATTGGCGCTATTGCCTGATTGTGAGTTATTAAAATTACAGTTGTATTTGTACTTTTACATCTTTGGTGCAAAAGTTCTAAAATCCTCTTTCCGGTATAGTAATCTAAAGCTCCTGTAGGCTCGTCACATAAAAGCAGTTTAGGATTTTTACATAGTGCTCTGGCTATTGCAACTCTCTGTTGTTCCCCTCCGGATAATTGACTTGGAAAATTTTTCAGCCTGTGAGATAATTCAACAGATTCCAAAACCCCTGCCGGATTTAAACTTTCCTTTACGATTTGCCCTGCAAGTTCAACATTTTCCAAAACTGTTAAATTAGAAATTAAATTATAGAATTGAAAAACAAAACCTACATCATATCTTCTATAGTCGTTAAGTTGTCTTTTATTAAATTTACAAATATCTTTTCCGTCTATAAAAATTTCTCCACTTGTTGCATCGTCCATTCCCCCTAAAATATTAAGGATTGTGGATTTTCCTGCACCGGAAGGTCCAACGATAATACAAAATTCTCCATGTTCTATTTCAAAAGAAACATCTCTATTTGCAACAATCTCTGAACTCTTTCCTTCATTATATTTTTTATAAACATTTTTAAATTCGACAAAAGCCATAATTGCCTCCCATTTTAATTTATTCTAAATATATTACATTTAATATTTAATATTTCATAAAATTACTCAAACTAACCTAATTTTACTTTAGCACAAAAGTGATAAAAAATCAAGATTTTAAGTACAACCAAAACTGTTCTTTAATCAAATTTTTAATATCGTTTGCAAAAATATTCTATAAATTTAATAAAAAATATTTATTTTTCAATAATTTTTATTAACCTTTTTTATAAAAAAACACTTGTATTATTTATTGCAAAATGGTATAATGAAAAAAAGAAATTAAGGGGTGGTTTAAATGTTAAATTTTGTACTTGGTCCGTCAGGATCCGGAAAAACTAAATGGTTGATAGATAAAGCAAATGAAGAAGTGAGAAAAGGAAACGGAAATATCATCTTTGTAGATACAGATGATTCTCATATTTTCAGCTTAGACCACAGTGTAAGATTAACAAATGCTAAAGAATATGGAATAGTAAATCTTGATAAATTATTCGGATTTATCTTCGGAATTGTTTCAAGAGATTATGATGTGGAAAAAATTTACATCGACGGTATCTATTCAATAATTGATCTTGATAGCGATAAGCTTTGCAAATTTAAAAAGGATGTCGAAGCATTTTGCAAAGAGCACAATCTTGAAGTTTTCATGGGAATTAATATTCCTAAAGAAGAACTTTGTGAGGGAGCTCAAGCAACTTGTGTCGAATTAAAATTAGACTAAATTTAAAAGGCATCGTCGGGATGCTTTTTTTTGAGTATGAATATACCAACAAAACAACTTGAGATTTTTTTCAAAAGAAGAAATGAGTTAATTAAAGAACTTTCGATAAGAAAAATCGACAAATTATCTTTTTTAGAAAAAAATTATGAATTGATACAAAATTTAAATATGAAACCACTTTTAAATATATCATCGCTGGAAGAAGGGATGTATAATTACCAATACTACAATATTTTAGCGAAATTTTTTAAACAAAAATCAATTTTGTATTCAAATAACAAGAAAAAACAAAAAAAATATAATGAAAATCTTATGAAATCTAATAATTATTATGCAGAAAAAGATAAATATCTTTTAAAGATGATTGACTTCTTAGATGAAAAAACTACAGAATCCTATTTTATAGATATGAATTCAAAAAGACTTAACAATTCTCTTTTTGAAATTATTGTGAAAGATGTTGATTTTGCAATTTTTCATTCTATGAATATTGAGATTTTACAGAAATTAAAAGAAAAGAATATATTTATTAATGAGATTAGAATTTCAAAGATTAATGACTATGTTAATACAAATATTTAAAAGGTTGTGTAGCACATACACAACCTTATTTTTTTTAATATTAAACATTTCTAAAAACTTTGTCAATAACTTCTTTTAGAGTTTTAGATTTTTCTACTTTTAAAGTTTTTAAATTTTTAAGATCAACAACTTCGTTTGAAGTATAGACCTTTTTATAGCCCATTCTGTCAAGTTCCGTTAATCTTTCGCTTAAATTCGGAACTTTTTTTAGTTCTCCTGTAAGTCCAACTTCTGCAATAAATACATTATCTCTTGGAACTGATTTGTTTAAAATTGAAGATGCAACGGAAATAATTACAGCTAAATTTACAGATTGCTCCGAAATTTTTAATCCCCCTGTAGTTTTTAAAATTACATTTTTATTATATAAATTAAATCCGGTTCTTTCTTCTAAAATAGAAAGCAATGTATTTAATTGATCTTTTTTAAGACTATCTCCAATTCTCGCAGGATAGCTTGTAAAAGATTGAGAAACCAGACTTTCAACTTCAACAACTAACATTCTGCTTCCCTCTTTTACAACGGATAATACACTTCCACAAATGTCCTTTTCTCTTTGAGTTACAAAAAATTCTGATGGATTTTTAATTTCCAAAAGTCCATACTCTTCCATTTTAAAAAGTCCAATTTCACCAGTTCTTCCAAATCTATTTTTTGTACTTGTAAGAGTTCTTAAACTTTCGTCAGACTCTCCCTCCAGAAGCAAAACAGAATCTACCATATGCTCCAAAGTCCTAAGTCCTGCCATTTCATCTTGCTTTGTCATATGGCAAACTATAAAAATTGTCCTCGGCTTTTTAGCATTTTTTGCAACTCTAACTAATTCATTTATACATTCGACAGTCTGTGTTGGAGAACCTGCCCTTGACGGAATTGAACTTAACATAACAGTTTGAATACTATCTAAAATAACAACTTCAGCATCAACTTCTTCGATTGAATTCAAAGCCTCGTCCATACTTTGTGTTGATTGTATCCAAATATTTTCTGGAATTTCTTTTACAATTCTATTTGCTCTTGACTTTATCTGTGAGGAGCTTTCTTCTGCAGAAATATAAATAGATTTTACATTTTTACTTGCAAAGTCAAGTGCAAGTTGTAAAAGCAATGTGCTTTTCCCACAGCCGGGTCTTGCAGTCAAAATATTTACACTATCTCTTACAATTCCACCACCTAAAACACGATTTAACTCATCAATTCCAGTTATAAATCTATCATTTTCATTTATATTTACATTTTTTAACTTCTCAACTTTTCCCTTTGCAACAATTTTGTCGGTTGGACTTTTAACGTCGGAAACTTCAATTTCTTCTATCGTTCCCCAGCTACCGCAAAAACTACATTTTCCTTGCCAACCCAATGACTCTTTCTTGCAATTTGAACATATATATTTTTTCTTTGTTTTCATTATTAATCACCAACTATATTTTAATGTAAAAATTTTTAAAAAGCAATAGGCGAAATTTGAATTAAATTTTTGCAAATTAAATTATTAATTAAATTATATGCTTGTATTGACTTTTAGAAATCTTTGTAGTATATTAACAACGAATGAATATTTTTATATAAAGGAGATAAAAAATGGATGTTTACGAAAAAGCCTTGTTGCTTCATGAACAATGGCAAGGAAAATTATCAACAGAATTAAAAGCAAAATTGGAAAATGCTGAAGATTTAACTTATGCATATACTCCAGGTGTTGCAAGACCTTGTATGGAAATAAGCAAAGACCCTTCTTTAGCTTATAAATATACAAGTAAAGCTAATACTATTGCTGTTATTTCTGATGGAACTGCTGTTTTAGGTCTTGGAGATATTGGTCCTGAAGCTGCTATGCCTGTTATGGAAGGAAAATGCTGTTTATTTAAAAAATTTGGTGGAGTTAATGCTGTTCCTATAGTTTTAGATACAAAAGACCCTAAGGAAATTATTTCAATTGTAAAAGCTCTTGCTCCTACATTTGGTGGGATTAATCTTGAAGATATTTCTTCTCCAAGATGTGTTGAAATTGAAAGAACATTAATAGATGAACTTGACATTCCTGTATTCCACGATGACCAACATGGTACTGCAATAGTTGTTACAGCAGCATTAATTAATGCATTAAAATTAGTAAAAAAAGAAGCTAAGGATGTAAAAGTTGTTGTTTCAGGAGCCGGTGCTGCAGGATATTCAATCATCAAATTAATTATGATGTTGGGTGTTGAAAATGTAATAGCATTCGACTCAAAAGGTGCAATCAACAAAAAACATTCAGAAAATTATAATTTTGTAAAAAAAGAATTAGCTGAAATTACAAATAAAGAACAAAAAGATATGACTATGAAAGAAGCATTTGTAGGTGCCGACGTATTCATAGGTGTAAGTCAAAAAGATTTAGTTACTAAAGAAATGGTAGCTTCAATGAATAAAGATGCAATTGTATTTGCAATGGCAAATCCTCAACCTGAAATTCTTTATGCAGATGCAAAAGAAGCTGGAGCAAGAGTTGCTGCAACAGGAAGATCAGATATGCCTAACCAAATTAACAATGTAGTTGCTTTCCCTGGAATTTTTAAAGGTGCTTTACAAGCAAAGGCTAAGAAAATTACTGATGAAATGAAATTAGCTGCAGCATACGGACTTGCAAGTATGATTCCTGATGACAAAATTAGAGAAGATTATATTATTGTTTCAGCTTTTGAAGAAAATGTAGCTGATACAGTTGCAAAAGCAGTTGCAGAAAAAGTTAAATAGTAAGTATTCAGTAGTGAAATCCTCAACAATGTTGGGGATTTTTTTGTTATATTTTTTGGATGTATCTTCGATACATTCACTTTTGTTTTCAACAAAAGTGTGAGATCTCTCGACTACGCTCGAGATGACGTATAAGGAATTTTCTCTGTTTAGTAGCTAGACGTTAAATGTAAATAATCTTAAAAAATAAAAAATTGCCAAGAAAATAAAAAGTTTTACGTCATAGCAACTAGTATAGCAATGCCCCCAACAAGTCATCTTGGGCGAAGTGAAACGAAGTCAATCTACAAAAAAATATTTAAGTTAGATATAAAAATAGATTGCCGTTTATAGACAATCCATTTTTCTAGCTCAAATATTTAAAAACAGTTCCTAAAACTGCACACATTCCCTTGTAAAACAAACTTTCTTCAACATCGAATTTACTATGATGATGCGGATATATTTTATCTCCATCATAAATTTTCGGATTTGAAAGCATAAAGTAAGTTCCTTTTGCTCTTTGTAGGAAATAAGCAACATCTTCTCCACCCATGCTCGGATTTTTTATAATTTCAACTGAATCCTCTCCTAAAATTTCTTTTGTATTTTCTATAAAGAATTCAGTAAATTTTTCATCATTCATAACTACTGGATACATAAAGTGATAAATTGTTTCCGCCTTACAATTATAAGCTTTTGCAATTCCATCTGCAATTTCTTCAATTCGCTTTGCAATAAATTCTCTTACTTTTTCGTCTAAAGTTCTAACTGTTCCCTTGATGTAAACAGATTCAGGAATTACATTGTGAGCAGTTCCCCCTCTAATTATTCCGATAGTCAAAACTGCATTTGAAATAGGATTTATTTCTCTTGAAATTATCTTTTGAAGTCCAAGTACGATTTCTGATGAAACAACAATCGGATCTGCTGAGAGATGAGGTGTTGCAGCATGTGAAGATTTTCCTTTTACATAGATTTCAAAAATATCTGCAGATGCCATTATGGCTCCTGATTTTACTCCTATTTTTCCATATTCAATAGGAATTAAGCACCCTTCATGAAGTCCAATTACTGCATCGACTTTTGGATTTCCCATACAGCCCTCTTCAATCATAGGCAAAGCTCCTCCCGGTGTTTCCTCTCCGGGTTGGAAAAATATTTTTACAGTTCCTTTAAGTTTATCTCTATTTTCATTTAATATCATACAAGCTCCAAGTGCCATTGCAGTATGTCCGTCATGTCCACAAGCATGCATATTTCCGTTTGTGGAAGCAAAAGAAAGTTCTGTTTCTTCAACAACAGGAAGTGCATCACTATCGGCTCTTATCGCAATACATTTGCCCTTTTGTTCTCCGTCAATTTGAACGACAATTGCATTTCCATTTAATAATTTTTTATAATTTACACCAATTTCATCTAGAACTTTTGAAATATATTCCATAGTTTTTGGAAGTTCCAACTCCAGTTCCGGAATTTGATGTAAATCGCGTCTTATCTTTATAACTTTTTCTTCTTTTTCTTTAACCAGCTTTAAAATATCCATAAAAACCTCCTTCATATTAATTTAATAATATACTCATATAATACCACTTTTTGCAATAAAAAAAAATAGGGTTTCCCCTATTTAAGCAATAACTTCTTTTTCAAATTTTTCTTCATCTTTGTTTACACTATCAACCAATTCTTTTCCCAATATTTTTTCAAGAAAAGGAGTAAGTAATTTTCTTGTAAATTGAATAAAAGGTCCTGCAAAAAATGTAATAATCAAAGTTCCAATTCCAACAACTCCACCCATTAAATATCCGATAATAACAAGTAAAAAATCGGAAATAACTCTTACAGTCCTGTAAGAAAAGTTTGTCTTATTACTTATTAATTCAGAAATTCCGTCAGTTGCTCCAACTCCCAAATCTGCAAAAATATAAACTGTAACACCGATAGCTATAATAAAAGTTCCTACAATACAAATTATGACTCTATAAATTAAATCTAAATCTTGTAAATTAATCCAACCAAAAATCAAATTCATAGCTTCAACTGTATAACCTATTATAAAAATAGCTAAAATTGATGATATATTTATATACTTTTTATCCACAAAAAATATTATAGTTAAAAATACTATATTGAAAATTACTGCACAAGTTCCATAACTTAATCCTAATTGTTTTGACATCCCAAGATCAACTGTACTTGCAGGGTCAACTCCCAAATTAACTTTAATTGTAAAAAATACCCCTATTCCCAAAATAATCATTCCGATTATAGACATAGCAATCCTAATAAATAATTTATCTTTTTTCATCTTTCTCTCTCCTACCTAGATATTTTATAAAAAATAGAAATTCTTGTCAATACAAAAAAATTGATTTATAAAAGAACTTTGTTAATTTTTATATCTATTAATCCTAAAGCAATTTAGAAAGATTTTTTCAATCTCTCCTGTTTTATGATATAATATACATAGTATCTTAATTAAAATATTAGAGGTGTGATTTTGAAACAAGCTATTTATAGAGAGTTTAGGCCTAAAGATTTTACAAGAGTAGTTGGTCAAGCTCATATTGTTGAAATTTTAAAAAATCAAATAAGAACGGGAAATTTAGGACATGCCTATCTTTTTTCAGGAATAAGAGGAACAGGAAAGACAAGTTGTGCTAAAATTTTCGCTCGTGCAGTAAATTGCTTAAATCCAATTGACGGAAATCCTTGTAATGAATGTGAAAATTGTAAAATGATTTTAGAAGACAAGGCTCTTGAAGTTGTGGAGATGGATGCTGCAAGTAACAGACGTATTGACGATATAAGGGAATTAAAGGAAAAAGTAATCTATCCCCCACAAATCGTAAAATACAAAGTTTATATTATAGACGAAGCCCATATGATTACAAATGAAGGCTTCAATGCTCTTTTAAAGATTTTAGAAGAACCCCCTAAACATTTAATTTTCATTCTTGCGACAACAGAAATTGATAAACTTCCTGATACAATTATTTCAAGATGTCAAAGATTTGAGTTTAAAAGGATTAATAATTCAGACATTGTTGAAAATATAAACTATGTTTTAAATAATCTAAATGTAGAGATAGAAGAAGATGGAATCAATTTAATTTCTGAGCTTTCTTCAGGCGCAATGAGAGATGCACTAAGTCTTTTGGATCAGGTTGTTGCAACCGGAAAAGAAAAAATTACTATTGAAGATATTAATGAATGTTTAGGACTTGTAAACTTAAATATGTTGTTTGAACTCTCACAGTCAATTTTGAATTCATCAAAAAATAAAACTATTGAAACTTTTAGAAATTTGGTAAAAAATGGAAAGACTCCACATAATATTATTATCGATTTAATCAAACATTTTAGAAATATAATTTTAGTAAAGAGTATAAAAAAAGAACTTACAACACTAAATGATGTTGAGTATAAGAGATATTTAGAACATTCAAATAAATTTGAAATGGATGAACTTATTTTCATTTTAGAAAATCTTTTAGATGTTGAAGATAAGATGAAGAAAAGTGATATGCAAAATGCTCTGGCTGAACTTTTAATTATAAAAATCTGTTCGTTTAAAAAAGAAAAATCTGAAATGGAAAAAAGAATTGAAACTCTTGAAAATATTATAAAGAGTGGAAATTTAAAAGTTGAAGTTATAGAAAAAGAAGAGATTTCAAATGAAGAAGAAGGAGAAAATGTCGAAACTGTTGAAAATACAGGAGAGATAAAAAATATAGAAAGCGAGACAGAAAACGAAGATATTGAAAATACAGAAGATATAGAAAACACAAAAGATGTAGAGCAACCTACAGAAAATAATGATGAAATTTACGAAAAAATTGATTTAACTCCTTTTAAAGATGTTTTAAAAACAACTATTTTCAAAAAAACTGTTTCTAAACTTTTCGATGAGAGTGTAAAAGAAATTTACTTTTTCCCAAAAGAAAATTTCTTACACATCGACTGTAAAGAGTATTTATTTAAGTTCGGAAGTTATAAGTTGGATGAAAATAATTCTTTCACTTTAAAGGAAACTGCTGTTTTAAACGAATTTTTTACAAAGGTTAATATGCCCGTTCAAAATTCATTGACCATTTATGCAAATTTTATAAATTAGTTCAAAATGTTAATTTTTAGGTTATTGTAGTATTAAAACGGAGGTATGCTATGAAAAAACTATTAAAAATTATTTTTTTACTATTCATTTCAATTCCTTTAGTATCTTGTACGAAGACAGAGAAATTATTTCCCGAAAATAGAGAGAAGTTGCTATTTGATGCATCTCAAACAAATAAGACAAATAAAGTAAATCTGGATATTTTTACTACTTTGCTGAAAGAGAAAAAAACTGATGAAAATTTTGTTCTATCTCCTCTATCAATACAAAGATGTTTGGATTTAATCTCTCTTTGTACAGATGATAGGAAAGATTTACTGCTTTTTGAATTTTACGATAAAGCTCATCTTCAAAATCTAAAATTTAAAAATACAAAGTTGGCAAATTTAATTTTAATAAATTTAGAAAATATCAAAGGTGAAACTAAAAATCTTGAATATAGTAATATTAAGACCGTTAAATCAACAAAAGAAGGAACAAAAGTTTATCAAAAATTTCAAAAATCCAATTTAGATGAAGTTTTGGATAAAAACAGTTTAGGAAATGATTTTGTAGCGACCTTTATCGACACAGTAAATTATGAAGTAAAATGGAAACACCCATTTGATGAAAAAAAGACAGAAAAACGAGATTTCACAAAATCGGACGGCACAAAAATTCAAGTAGATACAATGTGTAATCATTTCGAAAATGTACGAGCAACTTCAAATTATGATGTAGATATTTTTTCAATCAGCTCAAATGGTTCAACTATTTATTTCTTAAAGCATAAAGATAATAAAATTTTTTCTACAGAGCAATTACTTAATTTTATAAATTCGTTTAAAGAAAGTAGCGAAAGATATGATGTAAATTTCTATTTACCAAAGATAGATATTAAATCACAAGTTGATTTTAAAGCTCTATTTCAAAAGATTGGACTTGGTAAAATGCTAAATACTTTTGAATTAGAAAAATTATTGCCTGATATGAAACTTGTAGTAAGTGATGCGAAACAAACTTCTACACTAAAAATGGATGAAAAAGGTGCAAAAGCTAAATCAGTAACTAAAACAGAAGTTAAAGAAATAAGTATGCCGAAAAAAAACGAGAATATTGATATAAAAATGAACGGCCCTTTCTACATCGTTATAGAAGACCATGACGAAAACAGTAAGGCAAATTTAATTACTTTTACAGCACATATTGCAGATCCTAGTAGATGAGAACCTCACCCTTCCTCGATGCTTTGCATCGGGTGATACCCGAGAACCTTGTTGCTTCGCAATAATAAATATAAAAATATATAAAGACAATATGGGAAAATTTTAAGTCTGATATTGTCTTTTTTTATCTTTTCAAAAATATATTTACTTTATCTTGTTATTGTAAATTATTGATTTATCATAAAAAAAATGCTATTATAAAGGAAGATTTTTAAAGTTTTATGTTATATGATTAACAAATTTTTTAATATAATGTAAATTTGACACTAAATAATTATACTATTTATTTTTAGGAGGTATTTATGGCTAAAGGCGGTTTCCCTAAATTCGGTGGCGGAATGAATATGGGTAATATGATGAAACAAATGCAAAAAATGCAAAGAGAACTTGAAAATACACAAAAAATGTTGGACGAAGAAGAAGTTTCTGCAACTTCAGGCGGTGGCGCAGTTGAAGTAACTGTTAATGGTAAAAAAGAAGTTTTAAGTATTAAACTAGATCCTGAAGTTGTTGATCCTGATGATATAGAAATGTTACAAGATTTAATTATGACAGCTATAAATGAAGCGAATAGAAAAGCTCAAGAAAAACATGATTCAGAAATTAATAAAATAACAGGCGGAATTAATATTCCGGGATTATAAAGATGAATAATTATACTAAGTCTATAGATGAAGTTATTCACTACCTGTCAAAACTTCCCTCTATTGGAAGAAAGTCTGCAACAAAAATGGCTTTGAAAATTTTAGAAATGGATGATGATTTTACAATTGAATTTGCTAAAAGTCTTATAAATATGAAAAAAAATACTCATCATTGTAAAATTTGTGGAAATTTAACGGAAGATGAAATTTGTAATATTTGCGCAGATGAAAAAAGAGATAAGTCAATTATAACCGTTGTTGAAGATATGCAAGGTGTTATAAGTTTAGAAAAAACTAAAGTTTATAAAGGTACTTATCATATTTTAAATGGTCTTGTTACTCCAAGAGAAGGAATAACTTTAGATGACCTAAATGTAGATTCACTTTTAGAAAGAATTGAGAAAGATAATGTAAAAGAAGTTATATTCGCTATTAGTCAAACTATTGATGGCGAATTGACTGAACTTTATATTGTCGATTTACTAAAAAATTTCAAAGACCTAAAAATTTCAAAAATTGCTAATGGAATTCCGGTAGGTAGAAGTATAGACAGCTATGATGAATTAACATTTTTAAAAGCATTAGAGGATAGGAGAGAAATAGAATATTAGGTTTCTAATATTTTATGGGGAGAAAATATGAAATCGACAAAGAACAATTTTATTTCAGGTGTTCGACATTCAATTCCTATATGGATAGGTTATATCCCGTCAGCGATTACTTTAGGTATTCTATGTAATACTAATTCGCTAGGTTTATTACACGCTTTCTTGAGTTCTTTTGTTTTGTATTCAGGTGCTGCCCAGTTTATGCTAGTGGGTTTTTTGACATCAAGTGTTCCGCTTTTCGGAATTGCAGTTTCCGTATTTTTATTAAACACAAGACTATTCCTTATGTCTGCTACTCTTGGAGCAACAGTAGATAAGGTAAATCATAAAGCGTTCCCTATTGTAGGATGGTTACTAACAGATGAAAGTTTTTCTATACTTTCATTTAATAAAGACAAAGTAAATACATCATTTACACTTGGAGTACAAATTCCACCATATTTTATTTGGGGAATTTTTACAATAGTAGGTTACTTCTTGGGCGATTTTTTGCCACAAAACTTAAAAGTTGCTTTTAGTGTCGGTCTTCTTGGACTTTTTGTAGCGTTACTTGTTCCAAATGTAAAAAAGCATTTAGTAACTGTGAGAGTTGTCATCGTAACAGCAGTAATATATGCTATTATCTATTACACAAAAGTATTTCCACTAGGTTGGGATATAGTTTTTTCAATAATACTTTCTTCAATAGCAGGCATATTCTTAATTGGAAATGAAACTTTAGAAGATAAAGAAGAAATAAAAGAATAAGGAGAAAATATGGACAAATATTACTACTACATAATCGGTACATTGGTTGCCGCTGCTGTAACAATAATCCCGAAAGTTCTTCCTTTATTCTTTCTTAGAGGAAAAACTTTTAATAAAAAACTAATGACTTTCTTTAAAATCGTGCCTTTTACTTCAATGACTGTGCTGATTTTAAGAGAAGTCTTGGTTGCAGAATCATCTGCAAAACTAATGTATATAATTACAATCGCAGTTGCATCAGCGGTTTCATATATAACTAGAAATATGATACTGACTGTATTTGCATCAATACTAACAACATTTATCTACATGAATGTTTTTATCTAAAATTTTTAAGGAGCTTAAAGCTCCTATTTTTGTGTAAAAAAAAGACACTGAATAAATCAGTATCTTTAAAAAATTATTCTTTTTCTATCTTATCAGTCAATTTTTCCATTTCGTCAATTAGACTTCCAATATACTCTATTGTGTTAAGAAGTGGCTTATCTGTTGTAATATCAACATCTGCCATTTTTGCAAGATCTACTGGATTTTTACTTCCACCGGCTTTT
>ERZ773022.614-NODE-614-length-27853-cov-12.261925_pt1 | contig 27853 bp, 7 predicted proteins | sample MGYA00580839_ERZ773022 | MGnify/ENA primary metagenome ERZ773022 (study PRJEB29015, sample SAMEA2738020) | human oral metagenome | biome: human oral; feature: human-associated habitat; material: dental | place: China | collected 2044 ... | reverse complement strand
AGACGGTGGCGGGCTTCCTCATGGAGAAGGAGATCAACTACATCGGCAAGACGCTCGAGGCGCCGAAGCGTCCCTTCGTCGCCATCATCGGCGGCGCGAAGGTCTCGGACAAGATCGGCGTCATCGAGAACATGATCGACAAGGTGGATACGATCATCATCGGCGGCGGCATGGCGCATACCTTTGACGCATCAAAGGGATACCCGATCGGCGATTCTCTCTGCGAGCGCGACAAGATCGGCCTCGCAAAGGAACTGCTTGAGAAGGCGGAGAAGAAGGGCGTGAAGGTTGTCCTGCCTGTCGATGTCGTCATTGCGGATAAGTTTGCGGCGGATGCCGACACGAAGACGGTCGACGTGGACAAGATCCCCGACGGCTGGCAGGCACTCGACAGCGGCGCAAAGACATCGGAGGAGTATGTCAAGGCGCTGCAGGGCGCAAAGACCGTCATCTGGAACGGCCCCATGGGTGTGTTCGAGTTCGATGCCTTTGCCAAGGGTACGGAGGCTGTGGCACATGCCGTTGCAGAGGCAACGAAGCGCGGCGCAGTCTCCATTGTCGGCGGCGGCGACTCCATCGCAGCACTCAAGAAGACAGGGCTCTCTGACCGGATCTCGCACATCTCAACGGGCGGCGGCGCGACGTTGGAACTCCTCGAGGGCAAAGTACTGCCGGGCATCGCGGCATTGGCGGATGCGTAAAACGAACGATCATAGAGGAGAACAGCATATGGCAAGAACACCGATTATCGCAGGCAACTGGAAAATGAACAACACGATCGCAGCGGGGGTTGCTCTCGTGAAGGAACTCGCTCCGCTTGTTCAAAACGCAAAGGCGACCGTTGTGGTCTGTCCGACGGCGACAGCGCTTGCAGGAGTCACCGAGGCGGTTCGCGGAACGAATATTGCGGTCGGTGCACAGAACGTTCACTGGGAGAAGAGCGGTGCCTACACGGGCGAGATCTCGACGGAGATGCTGACCGAACTCGGCGTCTCCTACTGCGTGCTCGGCCACAGTGAACGCCGCGACTACTTCGGCGAGACGAACGAGGGCGTGAACAGGCGCGCCCATGCGGCATATGCGGCAGGCATCACGCCGATCATCTGCTGCGGTGAGTCGCTGGAGATCCGTGAGGCAGACACGTACCTTGCGTACGTCGCGTATCAGATCGAGGCGGCACTCGCGGGCTTTGCGGCAGCGGACGTGGCGAAGCTCGTCATTGCCTATGAGCCGATCTGGGCGATCGGTACGGGCAAGACGGCGACGTTCGAACAGGCCGAGGAGGTCTGCGCCCACATCCGCGGGACCATCGCGGCGAAGTACGGCACAGCAGCCGCCGAGGGCATCCGCATCCAGTACGGCGGCAGTGTAAAGCCGGAGACGATTGCGGGGCTTATGGAGAAGCCGAATGTCGACGGCGCGCTTGTCGGCGGTGCAGCACTCAAGGCGAAGGATTTCGCGGCGATCGTCAACTTCTGATTTTCGTTACAGATCCATAGAGACACTTTCGGTGGCGCAGATTTTTCGCTTGGCGGAAATGAAGCGCCATCTGGGTATGAGGGGAAAACTCTTGGAAGGAATTAAATATTATGGCAAAACTTAAAAACGCCCCTGTGGCGCTCATCATCATGGACGGCTTCGGTGACGGCGACCCGAACGATCTCAAGTACAACGCGATCGCAATGGCAAAGACGCCGGTGATCGACGGCCTGCTGAAAAAATACAAGCACAATGAGATCAATGCATCCGGCGAGTATGTCGGCCTGCCGGACGGGCAGATGGGAAACTCCGAGGTCGGACACACCAATATCGGTGCGGGCCGCGTCGTCTACCAGCAGCTGACACGCATCACGCGCGATATCAGGAACGGCGACTTTTTCAAGAACGAGGCACTGCTCACGATTGTGCGCGGGGTGAAGGCGCGCGGCGGAGCGCTGCACGTCATGGGGCTTGTCTCTCCGGGCGGCGTCCACAGCCACGACGATCATCTCTTCGGCGTGCTCGAACTCGCAAAGCGCGAGGGACTGACCGAGGTTTGGATCCATGCGTTCCTCGACGGCCGCGATGTGCCGCCCAAGAGCGCGCAGGAGTATCTCGAGACAGTTGAGAGTAAGGCGGCCGAGATCGGGGTCGGACGGATTGCAACCGTCAGCGGACGCTACTACGCGATGGACCGCGATCATCGCTGGGAACGTGAACAGCTCGCCTATGAGGCGATTGCACACGCGAAGGCAAAGACCACGGCAAAGACGGCAGTGGCCGGTCTGCTCGCCTCCTATGCCGATACGAGCGAGAAGCCCGAGGGTGTGACGGATGAGTTCGTCGTGCCGTTTGTTGTCGCGGGATATCCCGGCATGAAGAACGGTGACGGCGCAATTTTTTACAACTTCCGCCCCGACCGCGCGCGTCAGCTCACGCACGCATTTGTCGATGAAAAATTCGACGGATTCCCGCGCGATGAGTCACTGAAGATCCCGTTTGCCACATTCTCGCAGTACGAGGCAGGGATGAACGCGCTCGTAGCGTTCCCGCCTGAGGAGATCGACAATACCTTTGGTCAGTATGTACAGGATCTCGGGTACACGCAGCTGCGCATTGCCGAGACGGAGAAATATGCACACGTTACCTTCTTCTTCAACGGCGGTGTTGAGGAACCGTACAAGGGCGAGGACCGCATCCTCGTCCACTCCCCGAAGGTCGCGACCTACGATCTCCAGCCCGAGATGAGCGCGATCGAGGTCACGGATAAAGTGGTCGAGGCGATCAAATCACGCAAGTATGACTTTATCATCCTCAACTATGCGAACTGCGACATGGTCGGACATACGGGGGTTGTACCTGCCGTCGTAAAGGCTGTTGAGACGGTTGATGCCTGCGTCGGCCGCTTTGTCGACGCCGTCCGCGCGGTCGGCGGCGAGGTCTGCATCACGGCGGATCACGGCAACGCGGACAAGATGTGGGACTACGAGACGAACCAGCCATTCACGAAGCACACGACGAATCCCGTGCCGTTCATCGTGGTCTCCGACCGCATCAAGGAAGTGCACACGGGCGCGCTCTGCGACATCGCGCCGACGCTTCTGACGCTCGCAGGTCTGCCGATCCCGAAGGAAATGACGGGCAAGCCGCTCGTAACGCTTGCGTAAAAAGAAGTCAGAAAGTCAGACAGATTGGGGGCTGCTGCATGACGTTTTCGCTTCGTGCAGCAGCCCCCGTTTTGTTGGAAAAATTTAATGAGAGAAGGAAAAAATAGGGAAACGGCGAATAAAAACATATGCAGTATGTTTATCTGGTGACAGCTGATCTGTCGCCTTTGTGTGCGCGGGGATTGAACATGCCCATGACAGGAGCCGCCGCGCATGGGGGAAAGGAGAGAATATTTTGCAGGAACAAAGGCAAAAGAAGGGAAGGGGTATCGGCTTTCAGCTCAACGCGATCACGCTCGTCGGGATTGTCGTGATGGTGACGATCCTCATCTCGTTTGTCGGCTACCGCGCGTATGATGAACTCCTCACCGTGGGGACGCAGGCGCAGTACAATGAGCTGGGCGACAAGGTGCGCCCCGTAGTCGGCAGCTACGACGCGGTCAAGCAGTCGGGACTGGATCTGCGTCAGCACATCTACGAGCTCATGAAGGCTCCCCCCGAGGCACGCAGCCGTGAGGCACTGAACGCGCTGCTTGAGGATGTCATGGAGTCCAATCCGAACCTCGTCGGGGTGGGCGTGGTCTTTGAGCCGAACGCCTTCGACGGGCAGGATGCCGCACATACGAGCGACCCGCTCTCGGATGGGACGGGGCGCGTCATCCCCTATGTCGGACGCGAGGGCAGTGTGCTTGAGTTCGAGCCGACGACGGGCTATGATTCGGATTCGTGGTACACAGAGCCGGCAAAGACCTCGAAGCCGACGCTCACCCCTGCATACTACGAGGAGGTCGGCGGCAAGAAGACGCTTGTGGTTTCCATCGGTCTGCCGATCCTTGTCGACGGCCGTTTTGTCGGTGCGATCACGCTCGACTTTGACATGGACAAGGTTCAGGAGATGTTCGAGAAGCTCAGTACGCCCGACAACATCTACCTCATGCTCGATAGCAAGGGACAGGTCATCGCACACGGCACGAACCGGGATATGGTTATGAAGGACGCGTTCCAACTCATGCATCTGGATGCGGCAGAGCAGAAGGCGATCTTTGGTGCGGATCTGTACTCCAAGACACAGGTTTCTCCGACGACGGGCAAGGACTCGGTCTATGTCTACCATGCGGTTCAGTACAACGGGATGGATACGTCGTGGGTGGTCTTCTCCATTACGGACAAGGATAAATTCGTCGGTACGGCACGCGAGATGGTGATCTTCTCCGTCGTCCTTGCCGTGATCTGTAGCGTGGTGCTCATCATCGCCCTCGCAATGTTCATTCAGCGGCGCCTGATCGTCCCGATTGGAGATGTGACGGGGATTTTGACGCGTTTTTCCGATCTCGATCTGGATCACGAGAAGGGAAAGCATGCCGCGATCTATCTGGATCGTGCCGATGAGATCGGCGCGATGATTCGCTCACTCGGGCGCATGGCGAACAGTCTGCGCGAGATCATCGGCAAGATCAACGGTGTCTCCCAGTCTGTTGCGGCAACGAGTGAGGAGCTGACGGCGACAGCGCAGAATACGGCGCACTCCGCCGAGCAGGTGCGTAGCGGCATTCACGACATCGCCGAGAGCGCGCGCGTGCAGGTGAAGGATACGCAGAATGCAGTCGACCATACGGACGAGATTCTCCATCTGCTCGATGACAACCGCAAGGTCATGGATGAGATGAACGAGGCGACGGAGAATATTCATAAGCGCCAGACTGAGGGCGCGGAGATCCTCGCCGACCTTATGAAGAAGTCCGCCGAGACGGCCAATGCGACCAACGAGGTCTCGCGCGTGGTCGAGGAGACGAATGAGCGTGCGGAGCGCATCGAAGAGGCGAGCGCGATGATTCAGTCCATCTCCGAGCAGACGAACCTCCTTGCGCTCAACGCCGCGATTGAGGCGGCGCGTGCGGGCGAGGCGGGACGCGGATTCGCGGTCGTCGCCGAGGAGATCCGCAAGCTCGCGGAGCAGTCGCGCGGCTTTACGGATGAGATCAACGGCATCATCGGCGAGCTCAAGACGAAGTCGCAGCAGGCGGTCGATACGATGGAGATCTCCAAGAAGCTGGTCGAGGAGAGCAACGTCAACCTCGAGCGTACGCAGCGTCGCTTTGACATGATCGCCAAGGCGGTCGAAGGGGCGAACAGCGTTGTGACGAAGCTGAACGAATCCTCCGAGAAGCTGACGGAGAAGAATAAGGCAATCGCTGCCGTCAGCAACAAGCTGATGGATATGGCAAAGGAGAACGATGCGACGACGGACGAGGCGGAAGCCGCCGTCGATACGCAGACACAGGCACTCGCGGACATCGCCGAGGCGAGCGAGAGCCTTGCCCAGATCGCAACGGATCTGCAGAATGAGATATCACGCTTCCGTGTTTGATCGTTGACACGAGAGAATATATCACACAAACGCCCTGCCGCAGGAATGCGGCAGGGCGTTTCGTTGGTTTGATGATTGAATATTCTAAGGGCGGATATTTTATGGTATAATAGAGAAAAGCGTGTTGGAGAGGTGGATATGGCAAAGGGCGAGAAGGGACGGCAGTATCAAGACACCGTGTTTCGCATGTATTTCAACGATGCAGAGCGACTGCGCGAGCTCGCGGGAGCGCTTCATGGAAAATCGTACACGGCGCATGATCTGGTGGAAATTGTGACGTTGGAAGGGACGTTTCTGTCGCAGGTGAAGAACGATATTTCGTTTTTATTGGCGGGACGGCATTTGGTGTTTATCGAGCACCAAAGTACGCCGAATGAGAATATGCCGCTGCGCTGCCTGTACTACATCTGCGAGCAGCTGCGCAAGGAGGTTGACGCAAAGCAGCTCTATATGAATCGACGGATTCCTCTCCCCGTGCCGGAGTTTCACGTATTCTACACAGGGGCAAAGCTGCTGCCGGAGGAGTCTGTTATGCGTTTGTCGGAGGCATATCGGGCGGATGAGGCTTCGGTTTATATGGAACTCATTGTAACGGTTCATAACGTGGCTTATGATGCGCAGAAGAAGTTGCTCCTTGGCTGTTGCGCTCTGCATGATTACGCATTCTTTGTGGACAGTATCAAGCAGAACATTGCGGCGGGAATGGAGCGCGCGGATGCCATCCGTGCCGCGATGCGCTACTGCATAGAGCGGGATATTATGCGGGCGTTTCTGGAACAGCATAAGAGGGAGGTTATTGATATGGTCAATTTTGAATGGAATCAAGAGTTGTTCGAGGAAGCAAAGTTTGAGGAGGGACGTGTCGAAGGGAAAGTCGAGATGATTCTCGGTATGCTCCGTGAGAAAATGCCACTCGAAACCATTGCAAAGATCTCCAATCTTTCGCTTGATAGAATTCGGGAACTCGGCAGGGTGCACAGTCTGTTATAGCTTTGTATACGCACACATAAACAGAGGTACTGCATGACATTTACGTCGTACAGTACCTCTGTTTTTTATGTCGTGTTAGCGCAGCAAAAAGAACAGCGCAGGATACACAACAAAGAAGAATGCAATGCTCGTGGTGAGAAAGCCGGAGATCGTGTAGTCGACGTTGAGGTGATAGAGTTTCGCCGCCGTGACGGAGTTGATCGCACCCGGCGTGACGGAGAAGACGAGGATCGCGCCGAGGAGGACGGGGTCGCGGACGAAGGGATAGCTGACTGCCATCATGAATGCGGGCAGGATGAGGAAGCGCAGCGCGAAGAGGTCAAGGGTGTACGGTGCATAGCGCCGCGCGCGGTGCAGGTTGACGAGCGCTCCGACGGGGAGCATTCCGAACCATGCACCGAAGTGGATCAGTCCCTCGAACGCCGTACCGACGGCGGGCGGACGCTCCACCCCCGCCGCATTGAGCGCGAGTCCTACAGCCATGCCGAGGATACTGAGCTGGTTCCATGAGAGGAAGATGTCCGCAAAGCGGATATGAATTTTACCGCCGCGTCCGTGATTCTTGTGTTGGAGGTAATAGTACTGCGCCATGGGGAACACCGCAAGAACAAGCAGCAGCGTCTGAAAGATACCCATGATCTGTGCGTAGGCAAAGCCCTGCTCGCCGTAGATGATGTAGGCACAGACACCGCCGAGGGTGGTGATGTTGGACATCATCGCGTTCGCGAGATATGCGCCGCGATCGAGTGCGTTGTGGTATTTGCGAATGAAGAACGCCCAGCCGATCAGCCCCGGAAAGAGGACAATGAGCACTCCGTAGATCGGGATGAGGGCGAGATCCCACGAGATCGGCAGTGTCCAGCAGCTCATGAGGGCGAGCAGTGTGTAGATGATGATGACGTTCAGGCGAAGAATGCGGCTGATGAGAGCATCGGAGATTTTGCCGTGCCGATAGAGGAGGTAGCCGACGATGAGCGGCGCGAGCAAATCTGTAAAAAGGTAAATGATGCGCAAATCGGAATTGTCCATGGGAAACGCTTCTTTCTATCGAAACAGAAAAATGTCACAGGGAATAGGATTGTGAGATATAGCACCGTCGTCACAAGAAAAACGACAATGGTGTAGTCGACATTGAGATGATAGAGCCGCGCGGCAAGCGTGGCATTGATTGCCGCCGGAACGCTTGCGAAGATAACGAGAGTGTTCTGTATGCTCGGGTCACTGATGAGAAGGCGTGCTGTGAAATCAGATCGGTAAAGAGGTAGATGAGATGTGCACTGATTTCATCCATGATTTCCCAGACTTTCAAAACAGATATGTGCATTCATCCTAGCACAAGTCTTTTGGATTGTAAACTGCAGCAGAAAAAATCCAAATGTGCTTCCGGACTGATAACAAATCACTTTAATATAAGATGTTATCACTTTCTGCGAATCTGTTGCGTACATTTTTTTAAGATAGTATATTTTAGATGAGATAAAAATAAATTTTCTATCAATATGTAATTCATATAAAATCAGCCGACGCGAAGATGCCTTGAAAGGAAGGAAATAATCGTGGCAAAGGAAATGAATCACTCCCATTATGTTCGTCTTCTCATCGGACTCGGCACTCTTTGCTGTCTTATGGGGGACGGTCGGGCGGCGTTTGCCGCACCGCCTCCCGATGCGAGCGTGCTCGCGGGACAGGATGCGGGCGCACAGCTCAGCCGCATGGAGCGCGAGCAGCAGCGTCGTGCGCAGCAGGAACGGCTTGATGCGGGGGCGCAGGAGGGGCTGGATACGCCGCCCGTTACGCAGACGGAGGAAGAGGGGACGCTGCACTTCGTTCTGCATAGCGTGACCTTTGACCGGAGCGCGATTTTCACGGCGGAGGAACTGGATGCCTTTGCCGCAGATCTTCTCGAAAAGGATGTTACAATCAGCGATCTCTATGCGCTTGTCGCACGGATCAATGGGGCGTATGAGGCGCGCGGACGGCTGACCTGCCGTGCCGTGCTCGCGCCGCAGACCATCCGCGGCGGCGTCCTGCACATCACGTTGATCGAGGGGCGCACGGGCGCGGTTACGGTGGAGGGCAACCGCCACACGGCGCAGTCCTTCCTCGAATATCGCCTCGGCATCAAGCGCGGCGAAATTCCAAATTTCAACGAGTTGAATCGAAACCTCCTGCGCTGGAACGCGAGCTATGACGCGCCGCTGCGCGTGCGTATGGCGGCGGGCAAGGAGGAGGGCACGACGGACTATGTGCTCGAGATCGCCGAGCCGCGCAATGAGACCCTTGCCCTCTACGCGGACAATACGGGCAGCATCTCGACGGGACGCGAACGCGCAGGGTTTATCTATACGAATCGGAGCCTTTCAAAGAGCCGCGACCGCCTGACCCTCATGACGCTGGATGCGCGCGGGATGCGCTCCTTCCTCGGAAATTATCAGGTGCCGCTCGGGCGCGACGGCTCGACCCTGCGCGTCGGCTACTCCGCGAATTCCACGCACATTGTCAAGGGGACGCTCGAACCCCTGCAGGTACGCGGGCATTCGATGGGCGTGAACCTCGGCTTCAACATCCCGCTCTATGTCACGCGCACGCGCAAGACGGAGCTGTATGCGGGCTATGGATATACGCATGCGCAGACGGATTTTTCAGGGAAACACTGGATTGACGATACGACGAACGGCTACAACTTCTCCGTGACGCAGACACTCTACGGACGCAAATCCGCGCTCCTCATGACGCACGGCATCCGCGCCGCTGCAAGCGAGAACATCAGGCATGAGGAAAGCCGCTACAGTATGTATCAGGGCAATGTCTTCTATCAGACGCGCACGCACGGCAGTCAAATGATTACGGCGCGGCTGGACGGACAAGTTGCCTTTGCACACTACATTCCAAGCGCAGAGCGGTTCTACATCGGCGGTGCGCAGAGTGTGCGCGGCTACGAGGAGTCACTGCTGGGCGGCGACAGCGGCTATGCGGCGAGCATCGAATACGCCTTTCCCATGCTGCCCAAAAGCCGTGCCTACGGCTTTCTGTTTTATGACTGCGGCGCTGTCTACGGCGACAGTGCCTTTGACGATCACATTCTGTCCGCATGGGGGCTGGGCATACGGACGGCGGCAAGCGATCCGGTTTACGCGCAGCTTACCGTGGGATTCCCGCTGCGCAAGCAACTTAATGATACGAATACAAAGGGCGCACGGCTGCACTTCAGCCTGAACGCAACGCTATAGTCAAGGATGAAAGGAAGAGGCATTATGAGCAGTTATCGGAAACTGGCAAGAAAACAGGCGCTGCGTCTGGGGCTGGCAGTCACCGCGATGGTGGGGGGCATGACAGTCTGGCAAACAGCTGTGTATGCAGACGGAGCGACGGACATCCAAAAGATGGATGCGGCGAACGCCGGGACGATTACAACATCGAACAACGTTTGGACCGTTGTGCCGGACAAGGTCGAAAACGATATTGCGACCAACGCATTTTCCAAATTCGTCGTCAATCAGAATAACGTCGCCAATCTGCAGATGTATAAGGGCGGAGCGACTGCAAACACGCTCGTCAACATGGTGCAGGGGCGCATCGATATCCGCGGGACAGTCAATGTCCTGAAAAATGCGACGACCATCGGCGGCAATGTGTTCTTTCTGTCTCCTGAGGGGATGGCGGTCGGCAGGACGGGTGTCATCAATGCGGGCAGCATTACGGCACTCACACCAAGTACAGAGTGGTTCGACCGACATCTGATCAACGGGCAGGCAGTGATTGCCGCTGCGGATATTGCGGAACTTGAGTCGGGGAAAATCCCGCTGAACGCCGACGGCTCCATCGTCGTCGACGGCAAGTTGAACACGCAGAGCGGCATTCACCTGCGTGCGCCTCAGATCACGGTTGGATCTGCCGCCGACACTGCGGCGGTACTTCAGAGCAAGGCAAATCTGGATTTTTCCACGCTCGTCAATATCGGCAGCGTGGATGCGGGGCTTGGAACGCTGACTGCGACGACGGGCACAAAGGGCGACATTGTACTCGAGGCGGCGTCAAATCAGCTCAACAGCACCTCGGATGACGTTGCAAAGTATACGAATCTCGGCAACGGCAGCAAAAATGAAATCAAGGCGGAACTGACCGTCGGCAACTCTGCAAAAGTCACGGGTGATCAGAACATCACCCTCTCTTCGTATGCGGAGCATAATGCGGACGCGAGTGAGGCTTTTGGCGGTGCGTCCTCGATCACCTCCGCACAGCTTCTCGGGCAGATTGTAAAGACCACGGCGCATACGACGGTGAACGGCACTGTGACCTCGGAGGGACGTATGTCCGTCACGTCAGAGGCGAAGAACCGTGCCTCTGAGACGAGCGGTCTCTCGAGTTTGGCAGCGGGCGATCTGGATATCTTTGCGGAGGCCATGGGGGTCGTCGGCGTGAACGTAGCCCCCTCCTACATGGTCATGCACAGCGAGGCGCAGACGAAGATCGGCGCAGATGCCGTCCTCACAGCCAAGGGGGCGGATGTCATGGAGGCGGGGAATGACGCCATCAAAAATCATGCGCTGACGGTCGGCGCGGACGCAACTGCCTCCGTGGATGCGGGTGCGACCACATCCAAAATCAAAGTTGCGAATGTCGCGCACACGAACGCCGTTCCCGCGATGGCGGTCGGCTATGTCAATGCACAGAGCGCGGCGGACGTGACCGTTGAGGGCAATCTGAAAGCAGAACAGGGGAGCGTGGATGTCCATGCGAAATCCCATGAGGATCTGCAGGCTGCCGCGAATGCGAGTACGACCCAAATCGGCGCAGGGGCGGATTCGACACAGCTCATGAACATCGGCGTACTCGTTGCGCGCGGCTCCAATACGGCGCAGACGAAGATTGCGGACAAAGCGCATATCAGTGCAAAGGGCGAGGCGAATGTCGTCGCGCGCACGAGCACGAATCTGGATACGTCTGCATCTGCCTCCGGCAAGGAAAACTCGCTGCTCAATGCCGTTGTAAATGTGACGAAGCAGACGGGCGCGGCACATACCGAGGTGCGGGGCAGCGTCGCAGGTGAGAAGGCTGTTCATATCGGCGCGGAGCAGGAGCTGCTGAAAAACTCCGTGCAGGCAAGCACGGCAGTCGGCTCCAGTGCGTTCAAAACACAGTCAATCAATGCGGCCCTGCAAACGAATACCATTTCGTCGATCATCAACAAACTGAAAGACACCATCACGAAGATCCGCACGGCGAGCGGATTCCCCTCCGACGGGCTTTCCTCATCGACGGGACTTGATACGTTGGCGCAGAAGGTCTCTCTTGGCGGCGCGATCAATGTGCTTGACGAGTCGCAGCGGGCGGATGTCGTCCTTGCGCCGCATGCAGCCGTCCGTTCGGACGGTGCTGTCAGCATTGCCGCAAACAGTACGGTGAAGGGCACGCATGTGCAGGCACAGAGCGCTGTCAACAACCAAACGGATACCAACTGGTATCTCACGAAGGACGGTAAGACGGGGCGGGTCACGGAGAACCAAACAGAGGAAACGCAGGGCATGGGCAGCTTTGCTGTAAATGTGGTGAGCATTGATAATACTGCGAACGTCATGACACTTGCGGCAGAGGATGCGGGGACGACCCTCGCGCCCGAGATCACGGGGAAAACGGTCGACATCACGTCAGATGCCCGTGTCCGCTATACGAATATCGAAGACGCGATGGATGAGCTGGTCAAGAGCTGCAGGAAAATCGAGGACTATTGCGGCGGGAAGAACATTGACTGCACCTCTGTGAAGGATGTTCGTGAGAAAGCCGCAGCGTATCGCGAAAAATGCGAGAAGGATCCCGACTACTTCATCTCGGAGGCCGGACTCGAAGACGCAAAGGCTCTTACGGTGGCAGTTGCGAAAATGGGGGAGTTCTTCCTCGGGGCAGAGAGCAATACGGATCTGTTCAACATCCTGAAGGAGGCATTCTCAGGTGCGTCCGGTGTTGCCGGCAACATGGCGAAGATCGCCGACCCGACGAGCTATATGAGCATTCAGGCATCGGCGAAATTTTCCGGAAAGAGCGCATCGCAGCAGAAGCCCGATGTGGAATCGGCAAAGATCGCAGGGGCGGCAGGCGTTAATTTCGTCGATTTCAACAACGATGCCGCCGTCGTTCTGGGGCGCGGCACGAAGGTCACTGCGACGGATGCGGTGAAGGTTGCATCGGACAGCACGAAGCGCCTCGTCACCCTCGCGGGTGCGCCCGCGTGGCAGTCAGGTGCGGAGGTTGCGCTTGGCGGCAACATCGGCATCACGCTCGGCAATACGACGGCGAACACCCTCGTTGCCGAGGGCGTGCAGCTCCGGGGAAATACCACTGAGATCCGGGCGAACAATAACTATGACGGCATTCACCTCGCCGTTGCGGCAGGTCAGGGCGGCAAGATCGGCTTTCAGGGCATGGCGAACTATGTCGGCGGCACCTCCTCTGCTGTGACCTCCGTCGATGACGAGGCGCAGATCACGGCGGACAAGATGGCGCAGATCACGGCGGCAAACACGACGAATATCACGAACATCGCAGGCTCTGCGGTACTCGGCACTGCGGGGGCAATCGGGCTTTCCGTAGCGCTCAACAACGTCGCGCAGACGAGCGTTGCGGCGGTTGCCGACAACGATGCGGTATCGGAGCAGCAGAACGAGAAGACGGCAAAAGCGCGCGCAGCAAAAGAGAGGCAGCGGGCGCAGAACCGCACCACAGCCGCGCTCAGGAATGCGGACGGCAGTGCAGTGAGCGCTGCGGATCTCTATGGCACGGCTGCGAAGAAGCTGACAGGTTCTGTGCAGACACAGACGCTGGGGGTGAATGCAGAGCAGAGTGGCATCATCAACGCAGCTGCGGCGGCGGGTGCCGTGGCGACCGGCGATGATACCAGTGAGAAGGGCGGCATCTTTGACAAGATCGGCGCAGGGATCAACAACGTTAAGACTTCGGCGGGCAATCTGCTGAAGACGGCCGACAACAAGGTTACGGATCTGGTCAAATCGCCTCTGCAGAAAAAGGAAATGCAGAAGCTCATTCCGATGTCAGCCGTCAAGAATCTCGGCTTTGATCAGAAGCAGTCCCCGATCACTGTTGATCTGGCGGGCAGCGGCTCCGTCAACATCAGCAAGGTGACGACGGCGGCAGAACTGTCGGGGGCGAACGTCACCCTGACGAAACAGGCGTCTGCGCCCGCAGCGGCGAAAAAGAACCTCACCGTCAGCGCACAGGACTCCTCCTTTACAGGTGCGTGGGGCGGCGCACTGGCACTCACATGGAAAACCACCACGAAGAGTCAGAACGAAGACAGTGTGAACGTCGGCATTGCGGGGGCGGTCAGTGTCAACGATCAGAAGAACCGTGACGTTCTGGCGCTCATGGAAGATAATACGATCAGAGGTGCGGACAGCATCGAGAACGTCGCCGTTCAGAAAGGCGCGACCGTCGCCGCCGCGCTCGGACTGTCGGTCATGAAGACAAGCGGAAACACGGTGACATCCACCGCTGCTCCCGTTTCTTTGACGTACAACGAGGGCGGATCGGTCACGCTGGCGCAGATGCGGGATAATTACATCAATGCAGCGGCGGACGGCAGCGCACTCGCGGGCGCACAGAAAACAGATCTTTCCAATCGCGCCGTCAGCTCGAATACGCAGGTGTCGGGCGGTGTGAGTGCGGGACTTGTCTTCGGCAGCAAAAGCTCGAATGCGGTGGGCGCAGTCGTCGCCGTATCCAATCTGAGGAATGACGTGCACGCGGACATCTCGCAGACACGCAAGGATACGGGCGCACTGCGCAATATAGGTGCGCTCACGAACGAAGCTGTTTCCGGGATGACGCAGATCGGCGCAGCGATCGGCGTCGGCGCTGCCTCCGGCTCCAAACATGCAGCCGCGGTGACGGGCAGCTTTGCCGTGAACAACTTCGCGAACAAGACGGCGGCACAACTCACGAGGGTCACGCTGACGGCAGACAGCGCAAATGTCCGTGCGGACGACAAACACGAGGCGGGCGCATATCAGCAGTATCTCGAGGAGCGCGGCATCGAGACCTCGGGTGACAAGTATCAAGAGGATTTTGCAAAGGGCAAGAGCAACAGCTCCCTTGCGGTCGATCAGGACGGCAATCTGACGCACAGCGGCGGCAGCACCATCGTCACGGCGGCGGCAAGCATCTCCGCTGCGGCGGGCAGCAGCGCAGCGACAGCGGCGGGGATCGGCGTTGGTGTCGGCGTGATTAAGAATGACTTCACGGCGGGCGTGAGCGGCAGCGACCTGGATCTGCAGGGCGCACAGGGGCTTAACGTGGAGAGCGTCGCCGATACCCGTGCCATAAACGTAGCGGCGGGCGTAGCGGGCAGTGGCGGCATCGCAGCAGCAGGTTCCGCCTCTGTCATCGCGACGAACAATGAGACCTCTGCGATCGTCGAGGACAGCACGATCAAGGCGCAAAAACTGCAGGCGAACGCACTCACGAAGAGCCTCCTCGTCAACGTCGCGGGACAGATCAGTGTCTCTGCGGGCGGCGCAGGTGTGGCGGCAGGGCTTGCTACCGCCGTCAACATGATCGACAACAATACGACGGCAGCACTGCGCGGCGGCAGACTGACGCTCTCGCACGACGGCATCGTAAACCTCAACGCGCAGAACATCGGCGGCATTGAGGCGCTGACCGCGGGGGTTGCGGCAGGGACACAGGCAGCCGTCAGCGGCGCCATCTCCGTCAACGTCGGGAAAAACGATACCTGCGCGGAGATTGCGCAGTATGAGGTGACGAAGGGGCGGATGGTCGACGCAGAGATTAGGGGCGCGAAGTCCGTCCGTGCGACAACACTTGACCAGACGCGTCAGGATGCCGCCGTCGGCGGTGTCTCTGCCTCCACGCAGGGCGGTGCAGTAGGTGCTTCCGTCGCTTTCAACGCCCTGCTGAAACAGCAGAATACGGCACGCATCAGCGGTGCGAAGATCGGTCTCGCCGAGGGCGGCATGGTGGATGTGAACGCCAGAAACAAGGGCACGCTGAATACCGTTGCACTCAATGTCGCCGGCTCGGGCGGTAGTGTCGCATTTGCGGGGGCGGCAGCGGTCGCCGATGTCCAGCAGAACACAACGGCGGAGGTCGTGGATGCCGACATCGAGTCGGAGCAAGCGGATAAACCGGCGGGCGATGTCACGGTACAGGCGGACGGCGAGCAGACGGCACGCACCTTTGCCATCGTCGGCTCGGGGTCGTCCGAAGGTGCGGCGATCGGCGCCGGCGTTGCCGTCAACCTCCTCAATGCCGACACCAATGCCGTCATCAGCGGCGGGAAGATACATGCGGCGAATGTTATCACGGATGCCAAGAGCGACTTGGACATCCTCAACATCGGCATGGGCGTTGCCGCGAGCAGCGAGGGCGTCGCCGTTTCCGGCTCGGTCGCCGTCAACAAGATTGATAACGATACCCGCGCGAAGATCACGGACGGCGCGAAGGTGACGGCCCGAAAGAACGCCGTCGTCACGGCGGCGAGCGACGACCGCATACAGAACTACTCCGGTCAGCTCACAGCATCGGCAGAGGGCGCCGCCGCCGGTGTCTCGGTCAGCACAAACATCATCGGTTCGCATACGGATGCAGAGATCTCCGGCCGAGGAACGGAGGTTATTTCCCATACGAAGAATACGGATGCGGCAACCACGGTCAAGGACGGACTGGATCATGGCAAACTCTACAACGCGCCTCTGACACTCGGCACACTCACCGGACTGGACGGCCTTTCGGCGGGTCGCAAGGAAAATACGTATCGCGGGGTCGCTGTCTCCGCCTCGGCGACGCACACGGAGAATTCCTTCCTCGTCAATGCCGGCGTCACAGGAATGGGCGCTGTAGTAAGCGGAACCGTCAACACAAATGTCATCGGCGGAACGACCTCGGCGAAGATCACGGACGCGACGGCAAAGGCGGCGGGGGCGGATGTCTCCGTACGCGCCGATGATGCGACGAACAGCGGTGCGCTCGTCGGCACGGTCTCCGTCGCAGGAGAGGGCGCAGCCCTCGGCACAGGATCGAGCATCAACCTCGTGAACCGCACGACTCAGGCAGCGGCGGAGCGCAGCACGATTACGGCGAAAAACGCCGCCATCGACGCACGCTCCGGGCAGGGCATTGCCGCCCTCACCATGGGCGTCAGCTTTGCCGACGAGTTCGGCGCGGCAAATTCGAACAATTTCGTACGCATGGAGCAGCATACGAATGCCGCGCTGACGGACAGCAAGGTGGACGTGAGCGGTCTCAGCGTCACAGCGGACAATCTGGCACGCCTCCATGCAAATGCGCTCACCAAGGGGCTTGCGGGCTATGGTGTCGGCGCGGGCGTCGGCACGGCGGTTCTCCTCGACCGCAGCACGACTGAGGCGGATGTTGCGGGGACGACCGTCTCCTATGCGGACGATCAGGGCGAGACGCTTGTCCGTGCGCACAACGAGGAGCATTTGACAAACGCCGTTTACAGCCTCGGCGCGGCGGGGCTCGGAGGCGTCGGCGCGAGCATTGGCGGCGGCGACGTGCGAAATACCGTCAAGGCGGCGGTCAGGAACAGCAGCCTCGGCTACGTCAAGGTGAATCAGGACGACACCAAGGCGGAGACGGCGGCGAAGAAGATTACCGTCTCTGCGGAGAACGATCTGAACTTTGACGAGCAGAGCGGTACGTACGGCGTCGGCGCTGTCGGCGCGAGCGTCGGCGTCGCGGTCAACAACTTCAAATCCACCGTCGAGAGCGTTGTCACGGGCAGCACGCTCCATGCACGCGAGGCGGCGGACATCACGGCGCACGATGCAAAGAATATCCGGCAGCTTGCGACAAACGGCGCGGCTGGCATTGCAGCAGTTGGGCTGAACATCATGGTGATGAACGTCGGCGCGGATCTGAAGGACTCCTATGCGATGGACGAAGGCTCGGAGGCGAAAAAACAGAGTGCCGATCTGAAACAGCATACGGATAAGGAAAAAGCGCAGGAGCAGGATGCGGCAGCGCGCTCTCAGGAGGGGCTGTCCTACGTCTCGTCCGATAACAGCGGCAATGCACTTGCGGAAAAGACCGCGCCGAGCACGGAGGCAAAGGCATCCGCACGCGCGGAGCGCTCGCACATCCGTGCGGATGGAAACGGCAGTGCAATCAGCCTCAGCGCACGCGACACCATGAACATCACGCAGCTCACCATGCAGGCAGGTGTCGGCGGCATTGCCGTCGGGGGGGCTGCCGGCATCGTCGAAAGCAGGGCGAATGCGGAGGTTGTCACATCGGACAGCAAGCTGCGTGCGGATACGATCACGCTTGATTCCGCGAAGGACGGCGCGGCAGTGCTTAAAATCTATCAGGGCGCGGCAGGAGCGGGCGCATTCAATGCCGCCTATGGCGGGCTGAACATGGGCGGCAGGAACGATCTCACCCTCTCCGGCACAGAGATGCACGGCAAAACCATCACGGGCACGACGCGCGACGCCACAACGGGCAAGGTGGAGATCATCGGCGTTGCGGCAGCCACCGGCAATGGGGCAAACATCCTCGTCGGCAATGCCGCCCATGACGGCGTACAGACCATGCGCGTCGAAAACAGTACGCTCACGGCAGACGGGGATCTGACGCTCTCCATGACGCGTGCGGCAAAAACGGTGGACGCGCCGACACTGCAAAGTATTACGAAGGCGGCAGCGAGCGGCATCACCTTTGCCGGCAACGGCATCGCGGCACTTGCGCGCGAAACGGGCGGCATGACGATGCATCTCGCGAAGGAGAATACGCTCGCGGCGGCGGGGGTGCTGACGCTCCGTACGGACAACCGCGCCGACGTGCGCGCCGAAACCGGCGCTCTTTCAGCGAGCATGATTGCGGCGGCGACGGCGACGCACGCCTCCGCCTCCTTTGGCACGGCGGAAAACGCCTATCGGAACCGCATTCTCGTCGGTGTGGAGGATCAGCAGGGCGGCAGGACGGATGGGGAGAATACCCTTTCGGGCAAGACCGTCACCATCGCCGCCGAGACGAACGCAAAGGAGTCGGCACAGCTGAAAGCTCTGAGCGCGGCAGGAACTGCGGGCGTGCAGGTGAGCACGGCGAAGATCGGCGCTTACAGCGACGCCAAGACCCTCCTTTCGAGCAGAACGAACTACAGAACAGCGGTAATTTCACCCACATCGGCACAGCCGAGCGGGGTTAAAGAGCTGCAAATCAGTACCAAGAACATTCATACACAGGATCTGGACGCGCGCGGCATCGCTGCGGGAGGTCTGTTTGCTACGGCTACAAACTACGGCGCAATCAAGAATGTGCTCCACAGTGATACAACTGCTTACGGCACAGGCAGCGGCAGTATCCTCCATAATGCCGCGCTCACCACGGACGCTGAGGCGGTGAAGAAGGGCAAGGCAGACGGCAGCGGCGGCGCTCTCGTCGCCATCAGCCCCATTGCTGCATGGATTTCGGATGATACAACCCTCAGCGCGAAGAGCAAGCTCATGGGGACGTGGAATATGTTGGGCGCACTCGACGCGAAGGCATCCACATACGACAACTCACTGCATAATGTCGATGCGCTTCAGGCGGCAATCGTCGGCGGCAGCGGCACGCGGCTGACAAAGACGCTCGTGCAGAATGCGGCTGTCACGGCGGAGAACGCCGCGATTACGAGCGCGGGGGCGCAGAACTACGAGGCGAAGAACCGTTTCAACCACGCGGACAAAGATGCGGCGAGCGGCTACGGCGCGGGCACCGCGCATGCGGGCGATGTCTCTGCGGAGATGACCGAGGCGGCAAAGATTACCTTTAAGAACAGTACGGCAAGGACGGCGGGGCATGCCGGCATCACGGCGCACAGCCTCACAGAGGGCACATCGAAGACAAGCGGCATCGTCAAGGCGGCGGGCGTCGTTCCGTTCACCATGATGAACGGCAAACTCGGCGTGACCTACGACAACGCTGTCGAGACCATAAACAGCCGTCTCACAACGGCAAAGGCGGGCGCGAACATCACCCTTGCGGCGAAGGATGATACGGAGCTCCGCTATGAGATGAACGCTGATACACAGGGAGGCCTTGCGGGCACGGCAGGTTCGGCGCTCACATCGAACATCACGCGCGGGAATATCGTCCGTGTCGATGGGGCAAGCACGCTCTTCAGTTCCCACGATGTAAATCTCTATACGGGACGCGGCATCGACCCGCAGACGGGCGAGCGCAATCTCGGCACGTTCAAGCTCTCCCTCCTGGCGGATGCGACGAATCGGACGGCAATTCCCCTGCGCACTGCGCCGAAGCTCGACAACAAGATGAAGCAGACCAATACCGTCGACATCGCGCGCGGTGCGCAGGTCGAGAGCGTCCGCCATGCGAACCTCTCGGCTGTGCCGGGCTATACACAGGCGTATGAGAGTGCGACCGAGTATACCGTGTGGTCGGGCAAGGGCGCACAAGGCTCGCTGACGACGACGGCGGACGGCAGCAAGATCAAGAACGAAGAGGTACACAATATGGTGCGGGTGGATGGCTCTGTGACCGCGGGCATCCACAACCGCCTCAGCATGAACATCCGGCAGAAGTCCCCTGGCATGTCGGAGGCGAAGACCAAGGAGTTGACGGCGAAGCTCGCCGGAATGACGACGGCGCAGAAAGAGGCACTGGCGCAAAAGACCGATGCCACGGGGGAGGAGCGGCTGCTGCGCGACATCTACATGCTCTCGGAGGGGAAGGGCGCGCTCAGCGCAGACGAGGCACAGTGGCTCTATGCGCAGATCGTCGGTGAGGTCGCTGCAGACATTACGGATGGCAAGGAGTGGCTCGACAAAAATGCAATCCGCTATCGGGAACTCACGCTGAACAATCCCTACCTCACGGAGTACAACAACCTCATGCGGGCATACTCCCACGTGAAGAAAGGCTCGACAGAGGGGAACAATCTTTGGACGACGATTGCTCGGCTGAAAGAGTCGATGAAGGCGGAGGGCTTCGTGGACGGGGATACCGTTCTGTCAAGCAGGACGACCATCGGACTCGTTCTGCCCGATCTTGCGGTCTCGGGCGGCAATGTGAACATCGAGGCGGATACCGTCCGCGGGACGGGCAGCCTGAGGGCAAAGGGCGCGCCTGTCGTCCATGTGCAGAGCGCGGCAGAGCGCCGTCTCATCGTGCAGGATGTGAAGATCTCCGACGCGGGCGGCAGGGTACGGCTCGGTGAGGCTGATCTTACAGGGGAGCAGTTTGGTGGTGCAGTTCATACCGATAAGAATACCTCCGATTCCTCCATCACGATTCACTCGACAGCACAGGCATCGGATGCGGATATCGAGCTGCACGGCGACATCATTACCCCGGGGACAATCACCGTTAAAACCGACAACAGCAGCATCCGCTCCACCAATCGGAGCAATATGCGTGCCGCACAGATCCATGTTGAGGCGCCGAATGGAGCCGTCAGCCAGTCCTCCCCGCAGGGAACCGTGTTTGTCGGCGGAGACCCGCTCGCGCGGTTCAGCAGACCGGGGCCGATTGCAGACTGGATACAGAAGATTGTTTCCAACAATTTGGAAGCAGGGAAGACGAATGCGATTGAGTTCAAAAATGCCGAGGAATTCTATGCGACTATAGCCCTAGGTGCGTTCTTTGTTCCCGGACTGAAAGAGGATGCCAAACAACTGTTTGAGGAAGCGAGCAGACATGACGCCACATGGGTCGCGGGCAAGGATATCTCGATTGCGGCACGCAACGTCAACATCAACGGGCTTATCCAGAGCGGCTACCCATCCTACAAGATAAAGCTGGATGCATCTGCACGCGATGCGATTGCCGTTGCCGACCTGCGTCGCACAGAGGAGCGGCTGCGCGTCTCCGGCGAGCAGACCTACTGGGATGAGGCTGCAGCCGGCGGGCGCGGCGCATGGGCGTACAGCCCTGCCGTCTACTACAACGCGAAGGAGGGCTATCTCTTCACCGACGCGATGGAGACGGGCGGCGGCAATGTCACCATCACGGGGGCGATCTCCAGCACCAGTAACCCCATCATCACGAAGGACGGCTGCGTCGATGGCAGGGGCAGGATTCTCGCGCGTGGCGGTGAGTCGGACATCAGCATCGACACCTCTGCGGTGGGGCGTGATCTCCATCTGGGGGCAATCACGAACCGCGCGGGCGGCGGCAGGGTTCTCCTCTCCGATCGGAATACGGGGAGGACGACCGAGTATCTGAGCAACGGCACGTACCGCTCCTATAAGATTGGCACGCAGGATGCAGATAAGGGCGCATTTCAAGCTGTTACGAAGGAAAACGGCATGGCGCAGTATGCGCCGCAAAAGGGGCTGACCTACAACTGGACGGGCGGCAGGAGCGGCAAGAAGACGCAGACAACTTACTCTTATGGGGAGCGCTTCCTTGCCAATGGGCATTGGTCAACCGGTGATGTCGGCAAGAATATCACAGATAAAAATATTGAAGATGGCACGGTTCGCGTCAGTAAGATGGAATCCGATGGAGACATCCTGCCGAACGGCGTCTATTTCGGCACGGGAGATACGAGTAAATACCATTGGGTGGACGGGAGTGTGTATGAGTCAACAGGCGAAAAGTTCCCGAACCCGCCTGCCATAACCAAATACTATGGAAAGTGGCAGGAGAAAAACGGGAAACGCGTCTACAACGATGACGGAACGCCGCATATGATTAACACGTGGTGGGGGGAACGCCTTAAGTACGGCATTTACTTCCATCAGTGGAACGAAGTTACGACAAAGGGGACGAGCAACACCTATCATATCGCAGCAGACAAGAAGATCGGCATAGACTTCCTCGCGGGCGATGGATCGGGCAACGTGAGCGTGCATACGAACGGCAGCCTCATCCTCAACGGCGGCATCCGCAACATCTCGAACAACACCTATGCCGTCGATCTGAAATCGGATGCGGGCAGGATCGAGAGCAGCCGTGGGAACAACGGCATCGCCTACACGAACAACCTGACGGCGAGTGCTGCACAGGGCATGAATCTCGTGCAGAGCGCAGCGAATACGGATGCAGTATCGAAGGTGGAGCTTTCCACAACGGCAGGCGCGATCGACTTTACCGCACAGCGCGGCGACGTACAGATCGTCAAGGCGCACGCGGGTACATCGCATCTCTCGGATGTACGCATCCGTGCCAATGGCAGCATTCGTGCGGCACAGGGCAGCGACCCCGCCGTGAAGGGCGCGAACATCGCGCTCACGAGCACGGCGGCAGTCGATCTTCCCGTTTGGGCAGAGGGCAGAGTTGACGTGACGGCGAATGGCGACATCACATTGACGCAGAAACAGACCAATGGCGATCTGAGAGTTGGCAAGATCAGCAGTGCAAATGGCGACGTGCGTCTCACAGCGGAGCAAGGCTCGATCATCGACGCCATGCCGGAGGAGGGAACGCTCTCCGATGCGGCGGCGCGCATGGAGCGCTGGCGTGAGCTGGGGCTGACGAATGCGGAAGATGGGGTCAATGAGAGTGCGAAGTCGGCTGCTGCTGCAAAGAAGGAACGGCTCGCGGGACTGAAGAGTCTCGGCGAGGCAGCCGCACGGGGGATGAGCGCGGCAGGAGCGACGGACGCACAGGTGCAGGCGCTCTATGACAGCTATCAGAACCTCTCCGAGGCATACCGCAGCGATGCGGGTATTCAGGCGGCACGCAGCGCATATATTGCTGAACTGAAAGCCTCGCACGAAGCGGGCTGGTCGGCAGAGACGGCGTATCAGAACACCATTGGCAAAGCAGAGGAGAAATTCTTTGCTGCGCATGGCATTGTCCCGACGTCGGAGCATTCAAAGACAGAGGTGGACAAGGTACGCACCTTCATCCGCGACTACAAGACGCTCGATGAGAGCAAGAGCTACGGATGGAGTGCGAACGGGCTGCGCTATGCCATCCAAAACAGTGTCATCAACTCGACACCGGGCCAGGTCACAGAGGTCAAGGAACCGAACATCGTCGGGCGTAATATCACGCTCACAGCGGGCGCAAATCGCGGCATCGGCGAGGACGGTACAAAGAAAAGCATCGCCAATGCCGACCTCATGCAGGAGGAGAATCTGCGTGCGCTCTCGAATGCACGCGCGGGCGAGCTGCGCTGGACGGAGAGCGGTGTAGAGATCACGCGTACGCGTCCCGTCAAGGTACAGATGCGTGACGGCGGCAAGCTCAATCTGCACGGCGATCAACGCATTTACGTTCTCGGCAAGGACAGCACGCTGAACCTCGGCACCGTCGCCTCCAAGGGGAACGTCGATCTGCAGGGCGACAAAGGCATCTATGGCGGCGATACAGCCATCACGGCGGCGAACCTCTCCCTGCGCGCCGGCAACGGCGGCATCGGCAGGGCAGACAGACATTTGCTCATCAACGCGAGCGGCGTGCTCGACGCCAATGCGTCGGGCGGCATCTATATCAAACAGGATGCGGCGCGTCTGCTGACCATTCAGTCGGTCGGCAGCAACGGCGATGTCGTTCTGACCGCCTCCAAGGGAATGCGCATGACGAACGAGGCCGGCAAAACCGACGGCTACATCAAGGGCAGACGCATCACGCTGACCTCGGATGCGGGCGACCTCGGTACGGCGGCAGACGGCATCCGCATCGCCTCAGAGAGCCTCCTCTTTGCCAATGCAGGTACGCATGATGTCCATATCGCGAGCAAAGACAGCGGATCGCTCTTGCTCGGCGGACTGAAAGGCAGGAACATCTCGATCAAGGCAGTCAACGGAGTAGCAGCAAAGGAGGCAGATGACAAAGCCGCGCAGATCACGGCTGGAGAAGATGCGCATATCACATCGGATGATGGCAATATTGCGCTCACGAACGCTGCGGTCACGGCACAGACAGTTAAGCTTTCCGCAAAGAACGGCATCACGCAGAGCGCAAGCGGCACCATCAAGAGCCATACGCTGGACGTGAAGTCGGACGGCGCGGTCAGCCTCCTCGGCACGCAGAACGCATTCCCCGCGCTCACAATGAAAGGGCTGTCTGGCAATGCGGTCGGCGGCAGCGTCCGCATCGTGAATACGGGCGCGATGACGGTGGCGGATCTTGCAGCAGCAGGCAACGTCACCATCATGCAGAAAGGCGCGCTGACAACCGGCGCCGTCAAGACGGTGAAGGCGGGTGCTGCGACGGGCGACGTGCGCCTGCATACCGATGATAAACTCACGGTGCGGGGCGACATGGATGCCGCCGGCAGCGCAGAGCTGACAGCGGAGCAGGATATTGTACTCAAGAAGGCGGTCAAGGCAGGGAAGGATTTGACTGCTGTGACAAAGGGCAGCCTTACGGCGTCGAATGTCGAGGCAGGAGACGCAGCGACGCTGAACGCGGGCACGCAGCTGACCGCACAGAACGTCACGGCGAAAGGCGATGCAGTGCTCCATGCGGGCACTGACCTCACGGCACTGAACGTCGCAGCGGGCAAGGATGCAGCACTGACGGCAGAAAAGAACCTCTCGGCGCGTGATGTCACGGCAGGTGGCATTGCGAGCCTGACGGCGGGGTATGATGCGACGATCAGCGGCACAGTGACGACGGGCGGCAACGCAAGCCTGACGGCAAAGCATGATGCGGTGATCGGCGGCGCAGTGGATGCGGGCGGAGATTTCAAGGCAAACGCAGGCAACGATCTCACCGTGAATGGTGCGGTCACAGCGCAGAAGAACCTCACCGTGTATACCGGCAGGGATCTCACAGTGAACGGCGCGGTATTGTCGCGCGGCATGACGACGATCGAGGCGGGGCGCGATGTGAGGCTCAACGGCAGCCTGACCTCGGACAAGAACCTTGCCATTACGGCGAAGAATAGCATCATCACAAAGGAGGGGGCTGATCTCTATACCAAAGCAGACGGACATCTCAAAGCGCACGACGCCGCACTCGGCGGCAACGTCAAAGCGGACGGTACGCTGACCATCGAAACCGACGAAGCACTCGCGGTCAAGAACGTCACGGCAGGAAAAACAGCAACGCTCAAGGCGGGGACATCTCTCACGGCGTCGAATGTCGAGGCAGGAGATGCAGCGACGCTGAACGCGGGCACGCAGCTGAATGCACAGAACGTCACGGCGAAAGGCGATGCAGCAACCCTCACGGCGGGCACTGATCTCACGGCGCTGAACGTCGCAGCGGGCAAGGATGCAGCACTGACGGCAGAAAAGAACCTCTCGGCGCGTGATGTCACGGCAGGTGGCATTGCGAGCCTGACGGCGGGGTATGATGCGACGATCAGCGGCACAGTGACGACGGGCGGCAACGCAAGCCTGACGGCAAAGCATGATGCGGTGATCGGCGGCGCAGTGGATGCGGGCGGAGATTTCAAGGCAAACGCAGGCAACGATCTCACCGTGAATGGTGCGGTCACAGCGCAGAAGAACATCGCATTGCATACCGGCAATGATCTCTCGGTGAACGGCGCGACATTGTCGCACGGCATGACGCAGATCGACGCGGGACACAATGCTGCATTCAACGGCAGCCTGACTTCGGACAAGAACCTTTCGATCCTTGCGAAGAACAGCATTGTTACGAAGGAGGGATCGGATCTTTATACGCAGGAGGACGGATATCTCAAAGCACACACTGCCGCACTCGGCGGCGATGTGCGCGCGGACGGCACGCTGACGATCGAAACCGACGAAACACTGTCGGTCAAGAACGTCACGGCAGGAAAAGCGGCAACGCTCAAAGCCGGCACTGACCTCAAGGCAGCGAATGTGACGGCAGGAGAGGCGGCAACGCGGAACGCCGGCACGGAGCTGAATGCACAGAATGTCAAGTCTGACAACGGTACAGCGACGCTGACAGCAGTAACAAAGCTGACCGCACAGAACGTCACGGCGAAAGGCGATGCAGTTCTCAAAGCGGGCGCTGACCTCACGGCAAATGATGTCAAAGCAGGTGGGACAGCCGACCTTCACTCCCAAAAGGCGATGGAGACAGGCAGCATTTCTGCTGACACCGTAAAACTCCACGCAGAGGACGGCGACATCCATAGCGATGGCGCAGTCCGGGCGAACAAGGACGCCTCCGTCTCCACAGGGACACAGGGCGCAATCAAACTTGCGAAGGGACTGACGGCAGGCAAGGACATTACCTTTGCCACAAAGAACGGCGATATGCTCTTTGGCGGTGATATCCACAGCACCGGTGGGAACATCACGGCAACGATTGCCGCGCAGGGCAACATCGGGCAGATCGGCGATGCAAAAGTCTCCGTGAAGGCCGATGCCAAGGGGATCGGCAACGTATCCATCAGGAACAGCGGCACAGGCGATGTTGACCTGCATCGCGTCTATGCGGACCGTGATGTCCGCGTCAGCCTTGCACATGGCAACATCCACGTCTATGAGATCAACGGCGCACTGGTTGCCGTCGCACTGACAGATGCGGACAAGAAGATGAACCTCGAAAACATCATTGCGGAGCGCCGTATGATTGTTCAGGGCTCGGATATGAACTTTGACAATATCCGTGTCCGTGAAGGCTCGGACGGCATGCTCTCCATTGAACCCACGGGAGCAAGCGAGGATCAGCCGATTGAGAACTTCACAATGGGGAAACTCGACCTTGGAAATGGCACGGGTGTCAAGTTTGACAAACTGTGGGCGAACAATATGAAGATGAATATCGACGGCGGCAAGGTACGCTTCGACAGACTTTTCATCGAGGGCAAGGCCAACATTTCCTATAGAGGACAGGAGACGAGCATCTACGGCACGCCGCCGCAGATCGACGGCAACCCCGTGACCTACTGGAATGATGTCAACAGGAACAACCCGCGCTCCAACCTGGATGCGTGGCGCGGCTCTGATGCACAGGGGTGGATGCACATCTTCTTCACGGGACCGAACCGGCAGGAGAGCAACGGCAATCTGCTTGCGCTTTCGAACTATCGCTTCGTTTATTCGCAGCGGGAGAATTTGGTTGACTTCATGGGTCGTGCATTGCGGCAGAATATGGATGCCGCGCTTGGCGGACTGCGTGTCTCTGCGACGGACGGCAAGGCGCTCGCCATGCAGGAGCAGGCGGAAAATGCAGATATGTCGGCAGAAAACGCAAAGGAGGATGCAATTACCGTAGAGATGTAAACGGGCTATAGGATGGGGCTGTTGCGCGAAGTTGAAAAACCTCGTGCGGCAGCCCCTGTTTTTTATAAAAAACACAAGAAAAGTTCGTAAGATTTTGATGCAGGAGAGAGGAAAAGAAGGAAAGGACGGCGAATATCTATTTATGTTCTTTAGTGTTTTGTTATGCCCCGATGGTTCTGCCGCAGGTGGGGCACAGGGGTGTTTATGGGATGCCGAGGGGCTTCCCA
>ERZ773022.612-NODE-612-length-27905-cov-8.323627_pt1 | contig 27905 bp, 36 predicted proteins | sample MGYA00580839_ERZ773022 | MGnify/ENA primary metagenome ERZ773022 (study PRJEB29015, sample SAMEA2738020) | human oral metagenome | biome: human oral; feature: human-associated habitat; material: dental | place: China | collected 2044 ... | reverse complement strand
TGGTAAAATTCAGCTACTACGGTCATGCGGCTTTTTTGCTCGATGACGGAACACATAAGGTGCTCGTGGATCCATTCCTGACGGGAAATCCGATGGCGAGCATTGCGGCGAACGAGGTCGACTGTGACTTTATCCTCCTCACACACGCGCATGGGGATCATCTCGGCGATGCGCCTGCGATTGCGGTGCGCACGGGGGCGGCGATTGTCGCCATCCCCGAGGTAATCTCGGTCTGTGAGAGCCAGGCGTGTGCAGAGATCAAGTCGCATCCGATGAACATTGGCGGGTCGCTCAGTCTGCCGTTCGGCAAGGTGCGCATGACGTTTGCCCAGCACAGCGCGGGCGTTGCAGGCGGGATTGCGTGCGGCTTCGTCATCTATATCGGCGGCAAGGTCGTCTACTACGCCGGCGACACAGCACTCTTTAGCGATATGCAGCTGATTGGACGCAAGGACGCGATTGACTACGCAGTCCTCCCCATTGGTGATAACTATACGATGGGGCTTGAGGATGCGGCGATGGCGGCACAGTGGCTCAACGCAGGGCACGTCATCCCCATCCACTATGACACATGGCCGATCATTGCACAGGAAGTGAACCGCTACAAAGAGGTCACGGAGGCAATGACGCGTGCAAAGGTGAATGTCGTTGCACCCGGCGAAACGCTCGAACTTTGACCGCACATTCAAAAAGCCCGCTGCTCGTTCTCGTCGGACCAACGGCGGTCGGAAAGACGGAGCTTTCGCTGCAGCTTGCAGAGGAACTGGGGACGGACATCATCTCGGGCGACTCCATGTGCCTCTATCGCGGCTTTGACATCGGCAGCGCGAAGCCGACACGAGAGGAACGGGCGCGCGTCGCACATCATCTCGTGGATGTGTTGGCTGCAGAGGCGACCTTCTCCGTGACGGAGTTTGTGGCACGCGTGGACGCTCTTGTGCGCACGCATGCGGCTGAGGGGCGGCTGCCGTTCGTCGTTGGCGGGACGGGGCTGTATATCAAGGCACTTGTCGAAGGGTATCATTTTAACGAAACGAGCGCGCACGCATCGTTCCGCCGTGCGATGGAGGGGATTGCACGGCGGCGTGGAAATGTGCGCGTACATTCCTTTCTGGCGCATCGTGATTCGGCTGCAGCGGAACGGCTGCATGCGAACAATCTCAGACGTGTGATCCGCGCACTTGAGGTCGTCCGCTACGGTGCGGAGAGCATCTCGCAGGAGTGCGCACACGCGGGCGGTGAGAGTCCGTATGATGCCTTTGTCGTCGGACTCTCACGGGGACGTGCGCATCTCTATGAGCGGATCAATGCACGCGTAGAGGAGATGTTCGCAGCGGGACTGCCGGATGAGGTCGCGGGGCTTCTTGCGTGCGGGGTGAGCCGCGATGCACCGGCGATGAAGGGAATCGGCTACAGGGAAACGGCGGCCTATCTCGCAGGAGAGATGAGCCGCAGCGATGCGATTCGCGCCATTCAGACGGCGACGCGGCACTTCGCGAAGCGGCAGATGACGTGGTATCGCCGTATGTCCTACATTCGCTGGTATGATGCGGATACATTGACGGCATCCGAGCTCCTGCGTGCGATCCTTGTAGATGTGCGTGCATGGTTGGAAGAATGAGAAAGGAGCGCTCAGGCGTGACGGCAAAAATCATCAACTTGCAGGACAATTTTCTCAATCAGGTGCGTAAGGATGGTATTCCTGTGACGATCCATCTCGTGAACGGGTTTCAGATCAAGGGAATCGTACGGGGCTTTGACAGCTTTGTCATCCTCGTGGATACGATGGGGAAACAGCAGATGCTCTACAAGCACGCGATTTCCACGATTACACCTGCGCAGATGGTGAAAGTGCTGCCCGAGGAGTCCTGATGGCAGAAAAACAGTGCTGCTGCACCGAGTTCGGCGCGGCGGCTTTTTATTTGAGGAGACGATATGAAAACACGCGGATTTGAGATTGTTTCGATGTATCAGACGACGGGGATCCACCTGCCGGAGCGCAAGACGGGGGCGAGCACGGGCTACGACTTTGCAGCGGCAGAGATGGTGGAGATCGCGTCGGGAGAGTGTGCGCTCGTGCCGACGGGGGTCAAGGCGTATATGCAGCCCGATGAAGTGCTGCTCATCTATATCCGGTCGAGCACGGCACTCAGGAAGCGCCTCATGCTGATGAACAGTGTGGGCGTGATTGATGCGGACTACTATGGCAATGCGGAGAACGAAGGGCATATCTACATCCCGCTCTACAACTATGGGAAAGGTACGGTGCAAATCGCGGCGGGGGAGCGGATCGCGCAGGGGATTTTCACACGCTATCTCATGGTGGATGGAGATTCGGCAGGGCGCGGGCACGCGCGCGCAGGCGGGTTCGGCTCGACGGGTGCATGATGCTTTGACAGGAGAACAAAACTCATCTATAATGACGTGAAGCGGACTGGTTTTGTCGGGATTGGTGGGGAATGTCCACCCGTCTAGGAGATGCTATGAAGTTATCAACGAGGGGGCGCTACAGCGTGACGGCGCTCTATGAACTTGCCCTGCACTATGGAGAGAGGGTTGTGCCTCTCAAGGCGATTGCAAAGACGCAGGGACTCTCAGAGAACTATCTTGAGCAGCTGATGTCGCCGCTGCGGCGCGCGGGGCTTGTGGAGAGTGTGCGCGGTGCGCAGGGAGGCTATACGCTTGCACTGCCCCCCGAGGAGGTGACGATCGGGCGGATCATCACGGCGGTGGAGGGACCGATTGCTCTCGTGGACTGCCTTTTGACGAGTGCGGAGGCGGACGACCAGAGCTGCGTGCGTGCGGGAAGCTGCGTGACGCGTCAGATCTGGGGAGAAGTCTGTGACAGCATCAACTCCGTGCTGAATAATATTTCGCTTGCTGATCTCGTGCAGCGCAATCGTGCCCGCGTGGGGTGCAATCAGTGAAGCCGGTCTATCTTGACTATGCTGCGACGACCCCGCTTGATCCGCGTGTCTGCGATGCGATGCAGCCGTATCTGACGTATGTGTATGGCAATCCGTCCAGTCTGCACGGCTTTGGTCAGGCTGCCCGCCGTGCGGTCATGCGTGCACGGGAGCAGACGGCTGCGCTCATCGGGGCGCAGCCGGATGAGATCTACTTTACGAGCGGTGGCACGGAGAGTGACAACTGGGCAGTCCGTGGGATTGCCGAGGAGCGCAGAGCGGCGGGGGGCGGTGCGCATATCGTGATCTCGGCGGTCGAGCATGCTGCCGTGCGTGCAACGTGCCGCTGTCTTGAACGCTGTGGGTTTTCCGTCACCGAGGTTGCGGTCGACGGGCAGGGGCGTGTCGACCCCGCCGCTGTGGAGGCGGCGCTGCGTGCCGATACCGCGCTTGTCAGCATTATGACGGCGAACAATGAGGTCGGAACGCTTCAGCCGATTCAGGAGATCGGGGATCGTGTACGCGCGCATGGGATCCCGTTTCATACGGATGCGGTGCAGGCGGCTGGACATATTCCACTCGATGTGAATGCGCTGCAGGTGGATGCCCTTTCCTTCTCTGCGCATAAATTCTGCGGGCCCAAGGGCGTTGGTGCTCTCTATCTCCGGCGTGGGACGAAATGTGCGCCGCTTCTCTATGGCGGCGCACAGGAGCGTGACAGCCGTGCGGGCACGGAGAATGTCGCGGCTCTTGTCGGCTGCGGTCACGCAGCGGAGCTTGCGCGTGCAGAGATGGCAGCGGAGGCGCAGCGTCTGCGCGATGATACGGAGCACCTTCGGACGATGCTCGGCGCGGTGGACGGCATCGCCTTTTATGGGGCGCAGACAGAGCGCCTCGCAGGGATTTTGAACTTTGGCATTGAGGGCTTTGGGCAGGACACACTTCTCATTCGGCTCGATCTCGCAGGATTTGCCGTTTCTGCGGGGAGTGCGTGCAGTGCGGGGGCGGCACATGCCTCTCACGTCCTGCGTGCGATGGGGCTTTCCAAGGCTGAGGCGCGCAGGGCGATACGCGTCAGCCTCGGTCGGTTTACAACACGGGCGGATGTGAGCGCATTTGCCGATGCGCTGCGCCAAATCGCATCGGAACGCTGAAAACATTTGTCTTTGTAGAGTAGTTCATGTATAATGAGGGCAATGTATTCCGAAAGTGACAAAAGTCAGGGAGGGAGTCTCATGGTAGGGGACATCTTGCGAAGAGAGCGCGAGAAACAAGGGCTGACGATTGCCGATATCGAGCAAGGGACGAGTATTCGTGGGCTTTATATTGAGCACATCGAGCGCGGGAATATCAAGGAGCTGCCAGGGCTGGTCTATGCGAAGGGATTTGTTCGTAACTATGCAAAATTTCTGCGTCTGGACGCAGAACAGCTTGTGCAGCAGTTTGCAGAGGAGAATGGGAGCGCGCCCGTACCGCCTCCGGTGGAGGTGGAAAGCCCTGCGCGGCGCATCTCCCTGAGCAATGTGGGGGACGAGTCCCTCTCGGAAATCTCCATCGGTCAGCAGAGCTCCTCATACGCGGGGATCTTTGGAAAACTCGCGGCGGGGATCGTCGTTCTGGCTGCGCTCGTGGGTGGGGGAGCGGCCGTTATCTCCGCGATCAATGCACCAGCACGCGAGGCTGTGCAGCCGCCCGTCAAGGCGGAGCAGCCCGCCGCAGCACCGGCTGCCGCACCTGCCAATCCGCCGGACACGCAGAAGAACGCTGATGGGGTTCGTGTGAGCGTGACGCTGACGGAGCGCTGCTGGACGGAGGTCAGTGTTGACGGCAAGAGCGTCTTTGAGGGAATCATCGAGAAGGGCAAGACGGAGAACTGGCAGGGCAAGGAATCCGTCGTCATTCGTGCGGGCAATGCGGGCGCACTGGATGTGACACTCAATGGCAAGAAACTCGGCAAATTCGGTGACAACGGAGAAGTCCTCGAACGCCGCTTTACGAATACCACGAAGGACTTGAAGGATACGCTTCCTTCTGCGCGCGCACAGGAATCCGCTGCAGCCTCTCCTGCGCCAGCACAGCCGGATTCGCCTGCGCAGGCGCAGGAGAGAAAGACACCCATCGCCGACACGAAGGATGCAAAGCCTGCAAGGAATATGGCGAATACGCAGTGATCCACGGCATACGAGGAAGGATGATGCACGATGAAATGTCCTTTTTGCAAGAAGCCGGACAGTCGGGTGATCGACTCGCGCGCCGCAGACGACGGAGCGACAATTCGCCGCAGGCGTGAGTGCAGCGAATGTGGACGGCGGTTTACAACTTATGAAGTGGTGGAGAAGCTGCCGCTTATGGTGGTGAAGCGTGACAATCGCCGCGAGCCGTTCAGCCGTGACAAGCTCCTGACGGGAATCATCCGTTCCTGCGACAAGCGTGATATCTCAATGGCGCGGATCACAAATTTTGTCGCGGAAATCGAGCGGGATATCCGCAACCGGACGGAGCCGGAGGTGCCGTCCGAGAAGATCGGGGAGATCGTGATGGAGCGGCTGAAGGATTTCGACGAAGTCGCTTACATCCGCTTTGCCTCCGTCTATCGAAAATTTGATGACATCACGAATTTCATCGAGGAACTGGAAACACTCCGTGCACGTCGAGGAAAGGAGTAGGGGAAACGAAAGAGGTATGATTTGGATCATCGGCTGAAGAGCAGCTTGCAGGAACGCTGTGCAAATGAGCGCGGAGCCTATCGCTATCCGGCGGGAGGGCGCACGCGGTTTGCATTGGTCTATCCAAATACCTACTTTGTCGGGATGTCGAACCTCGGACTGCACATCATCTATGATCTTCTCAACCAGCGCACGGACACTGCGTGCGAGCGTTTCTTCCTGCCTGACCGCACGGAACTCCCGCGCTATGAGCGCACGCAGACGCCGATGATGAGCGTGGAGACGCAGACGCCTCTTGCGGACTTCGCCGTCATCGGTTTTGCCATTTCCTTTGAGATGGACTATTTCAACGTCGTCAAAATGCTTGCAATGAGTCACGTAAGACCTCTTGCCTCAGCACGTACGGCGCGTGATCCGCTTGTCGTTGCGGGCGGACCGTGTGCGACCTTTAACCCCGAGCCGCTTGCGGAAATTGTTGACGCATTTGTGATCGGGGAGGGCGAGGCAGTTATGCCTGCTCTGATGGATGCCTACCATGAGTACGTTCGTCAGGGGCTGGATCGCTCGACGCTCCTTCGCCGCCTTGCGCACGTGCCCGGGGTCTATGTGCCCGCGTGCTACACACCCTCCTACGATGCAGAGGGGCGGCTCACGCGCCTTGTGCCGGAGGAAGGTGCACCCCCTGTGGTCGCGCGGCAGTGGGTGGAGGATCTCGATGCCCACCCTGCCCACACGGTTGTTGTTACCGATGATACGGAGTTCAACTTCTACCTTATTGAAACGGCACGCGGCTGTGGAAGGCACTGCCGTTTCTGTATGGCAGGCTACTGCTTCCGCCGGCCGCGCAACCGTTCTCTCTCCGTGATCGAGGCGGAAGTGCGCGCCGCACTTCCCTACGGAAAGAAAATCGGACTGATGGGGGCTGCGATCTCGGACTATCCGGAGATCGATGCGCTCTGCCGTTCCATTCTCGGTGAGGGGCTGTCCATGTCGGTCGCATCTTTCCGTGCGGATTCGGTGACGCGGGAACTCGTTGAATCTCTCGCCGCGAGTGGGCTAAAGACGCTGACGCTTGCGCCCGAGGCGGGGAGTGCCCGCATGCGTGCCGTCATCAACAAGGGGATCGAGGAACATCACCTCTTCACGGCGATTGACCTCGGCGCAGCGGCTCATATTCCAAACTTCAAGCTCTATATCATGGTGGGGCTGCCGTTTGAAGAGGATGCGGATATTGCCGCGATCATCGATCTCGCCGTGCGGCTGCGCGGCTATATGGATGAAAAGGGCAGCCGCGGCACACTGACGCTCAGTGTCAACCCGTTCGTGCCGAAGCCGTTCACACCGTTCCAGTGGATGCCAATGGCGGACAAGAGGCGTCTCGATGCAATCATGAAGATGCTCACGGGGGAACTGCGCCGCCATAAAAGAATCGTCGTCAACTTCGAGTCGCCGCGGGAGGCGCTCGTACAGGCGATCCTTGCGCGCGGCGACCGACGGCTGGCAGTGCCCCTTATGCGCGCCGCACAGGGACGTGGAGCAAAGGATCTCGTGGGGGAGATGCGTGCGGATGGGCTTTCCCCCGATGCCTACCTTGTGCGGGCATGGGAGGCAGACGATCTCCTCCCGTGGGAGCATCTGGACATGGGCTTTACGAAGCACTATCTGCGGCAGGAGTATGAACGAGCAGCGGCACTCAAACAGACCCTCGGCTGCTTTGACGGCTGTACGCGCTGCGGTGTATGCAGGGCGAAGGAAGAAAGGATCAGCGTATGAGTTTTGTACTGCGCCATACAGGCGGCAATCTGTGGAGCGGCAGTCTCTCCATCTTCCCCGAAGACAGGCTCGTGCATGGCTTCTCGGCGCGGCAGGGCGGCGTGAGTGCAGCGCCCTTTGATACCCTCAATATGGCGCTGCATGTCGGCGATGATCCCGCGCACGTATGGGAGAATCGGCGGCGTTATTTTGCCGCACTCGGACTCGATGCGGCGCAGATCTGCACGATACGTCAGGTGCATGGCACGGAGATCGTGCGCGCCTTTCGGCGGGATGCGGGACGCGGGGCACATGACTATGCCGATGCCCTTGCGGATGCGGATGCGCTCATCACGAATGACAGCGGTGTTGCGCTCATGCTCTGCTATGCGGACTGTGTTCCCGTCCTGCTCTATGACCCCGTGCACAACGCGGCTGGCGTCGTCCATGCGGGTTGGAAGGGGACGGTGCAGAGGATTGCAGCAAAGACGCTCGCACGCATGGGCGAGGAGTTTGGAACAGATGCCGCGGATGTGCTGGCGGGGATCGGTCCCTCGATCGGAGCTGGCTGCTATGCCGTTGGCGCGGATGTCGCGGCGCACTTTCGTGCGGCGTTCCCCGCTGATGCAGATGAAATTGTGCAGGAGCGGGACGGCAAAATCCATCTCGATCTCTGGGCGGCGAACTGCATACAGCTCATGGAGGCAGGGATCTCCAAGCAGAATATTGATCGTGCGGATATATGCACTTCCTGTGATCGAAATTTCTTTTATTCCTATCGTGCCGCAGACGGCAGGACGGGACGACTTGCGGCGGTGATGGAACTAAGATGAATCAAGATACAATGATCGAAGCACACATTCAAGATGTTCGTACGCGCATTGCGGCAGCGCGTGCACGGCGCACGCAAGTCTCAAAGGATGCGCCTGTGGAACTGATTGCCGTAACCAAGAACCACCCTGTAGAGGCGATGCAGGAGGCCATCGATGCGGGAATCATGAACATCGGGGAGAACCGCGTGCAGGAGGCAATCGCAAAGGCAGAAACATTGGAACGCGAGGTAAAATGGCACCTCATTGGACATTTGCAGACCAATAAGGTGAAGCACGCCGTGCGGCAGTTCGATCTGATTCACTCCGTGGATTCCCTGCACCTAGCGCAGGAGATCGACAAGGCGGCGGCGAAGTTTGGCAAGGTGCAGAACATCCTCATACAGATCAATCTGGCACGTGAGGCGAGCAAATCCGGGATCGACCGCACAGAACTGGATGCGATGCTTGCAGCGATTGATGACCTGCGCTGTGTTCGCTTGCAGGGTTTTATGTGCATTGCGCCGAATTATGACGATGTGGAGGAGTGCAGACCGCTCTTCCGTACAATGTATGAAATCTTTCAGCAGGTAAAGGCGGCAGAACCGCGCACGGCGGATATTCGCTATCTCTCGATGGGGATGACCCATGATTATGAGATTGCGGTCGAGGAGGGGGCGAATCTCGTGCGGGTCGGAACAGCGATTTTTGGCGCACGTGTGTATAACGCTCTAGGAGTGTGAGGGATCAGTGAGTATCTTTAAGAAAGTATCGAAGTTCATCGGCGTCACAGCGGAGGATCAGATGGAGGACGATGAGATTCACGAGGAGGAAAAGAAGAGTGCTCCCGTGACGGAGATCGGCACGCGCACCGGTCGACGTGCAGAGACCGGTGCAAACGCATCTTCCTTTCCGGACTTCTCTGCTTCTTTGGGCGGAACGGGCAATGCAGCGATTGACAATGTGGTCGCAGCATACCGCATGAATGTGATCGTCATCGAGCCGCAGTCGTTTGACGATGCGCAGCAGGTGGCATCCAATCTCCAGAAGAAAAAACCCGTTGTGCTCAACTTTGAGAAAACGGAGAAGTCTGTAGCGAGCCGCATCATCGACTTTATCAGCGGCACAACGTACGCACTGAACGGTGATATCAAGAAGATCAGCAACAACGTCTTTCTCTGTGCGCCGAACAATGTCAATGTCAGCTACTCTGAGGATGGGCATCGCCTTGGCGACGATATGCCCTTTCCCAATCGGTGACACCCATGCAGGGGGCTGTTCAGATTGGCATCATCGGCGGAGGTGCAATGGCAGAGGCTCTGGTCGCAGGGCTGCTCCATGCGGGTACGGTGCCGCCGTCCCACATCTCTGTATCGGAGCACAAGGCAATGCGCTGCGATGAACTCGTGCGCAAATACGGTATACGTGCGCAAGTAGGGGCAGAATCCTTTCTGCCCCGTATTGATCTGCTCATTCTCGCCATCAAGCCCGCGGCGGCTGCAGCCGCCATGCGGGAGACGGCGCCGCACCTCAAGCGGGGCGCACTTGTCCTCTCCATCGTCGCGGGGCTTCCGATCCATGCAATCGAGGCGGCATATCCGCATCAGCCCGTCATCCGCGCGATGCCGAATACACCGCTTGCCGTGGGGGCGGGTATGTCCGCCTATGCGTGCGGGACGCATGCGGACGAAACGGCCGCCGAACGGGCTGAGATGGTGCTCGGTGCGGCGGGGCGCACGGTGCGCGTGCATGAGGGCGACCTTGATGCCGTGACGGGACTCTCGGGCAGCGGCCCTGCGTATACATTCCTCGTGATGGAGGCGCTCGTTGAGGGCGGCGTTGCGGCGGGGCTGAAACGCGAGACGGCAGCGCTCCTTGCTGCGCAGACCCTGCTGGGGGCTGCGCAGATGGCACTCACGGCAGCGTGTTCGCCCGCCGATCTCAGGGCGGCGGTGACCAGCCCTGCGGGAACGACGGCGGCGGGGCTGCGTGTCATGGAACGCGCAGGTGTGCGCTCCGCACTGATCGAGGCAGTTCTTGCAGCGACGGAGCGTTCAAGAGAATTGGGGAGAAAATAATGGCAGAGCAGCAGAGGGAGCGGATACTCCGCTTTTATCGCGGCAGCGAGGGCGAGGAGACGGCAATGCGCCTTCTCGATCTGGCAGAGGCAGTGATGAAGACAGCAAGGTTTCGGATCAGTCCCTTTCTCGACCCCTACGGGCAGGAGATTGCAGAGACGATCTGTGCGAGCTGCGATGGGATTCAGCTCGACTTTGACGGAGGCTATGTGGGCGCAGAGCGTCAGCGCGCCATGCTGCGCCATCGGGATTTTGCGGGCACGCCGGACGGCTTTTCCATTGCCTGTGTGGAGGCAGCGTGGAACGGACAGTTTGCACGGCTCACGCACCGCGATGTGCTCGGTGCCGTCATGGGGCTTGGCATCGAGCGCGAACTGATCGGGGATATCCTGCCCGCAGCCGATACGGCAAAGATTATCTGCGATGCAAAGATTGTGGATTTCATCGTGAACAATCTGACCATGATCGGTGCGGTCGGGGTCAAGACCGTGCGCGGCGATGTGGCAGATATCGCACCGCGTGAGGAACGGACGAAGGAGATCCGTGCGACGGTCGCTTCACTGCGCCTGGACTCCATTGTCGCAGCAGGCTTTGGAATCTCGCGCAGCCGTGCGGCAGACGATATTGCGGCGGACAAGGTGAAGCTCAACTGGCAGAGTGCGGCGAGTGCTTCCAAGACGATCAAGGAGGGGGATGTCCTCTCCATGCGCGGGCGCGGACGGGTCGAGGTGACAGAGGTGCGCGGACAGACGAAGAAAGGGCGCACAGTCGTTGTGCTGAATCGATTCTTTTGAGGAAGGGCGGGGGCAGAATGCTGACACCGATGGATATTCACGCGAAAGAATTTGGCAAGAGCTTTCGCGGTTTTGACGAGAACGAGGTCAACGAGTTTCTCAACGAAGTGATGAAAGCGTACGCGACGGTACTGGATGAGCGCGATCAACTCCGCGCGGAACTTGCACGGGAACAGGAAACGGTTGATGAGTTTCGGCGGATCGAGCAAAGTATGCGGGAGACGCTCATTGTCGCCCAGAAGACCGCCGAGGATGTCATGGAGAATGCCAAGAGAAATGCCGATCATACGTTGGAGCTGGCGGCAAAAGAGGCGCAGAATATGCGGCGTGAGGCGACGCTCCAGGCAAAGGCACAGCTGGACGATGCTGCGGACAAGGTGCGTGTCATCGTTGCGGAGTACGAGCGTCTCGTGCGTGAGAAGCACCAATTTCTGCGCCGGATGAAGGGAAATGTGCAGGCGGAACTCGCGCTCATCGAGGACGCGATTGCAGAGATGCCCGATATGGTGGCTGAAAAGAAGGAAACAAGTCGTACGGTGGCTGAGCAGCATGAGGACGAGGAGGACGTTTGAGAGCGATGAGCGGACGCGTGAAAGCCGCATTCTCTTTTTTAGGCATAGTACTGGTGGATCAACTCGTAAAATACTGTGTAGAGTTGACGATGCTGCCGGGGGAGTCGATCCCCGTTGCAGCCCCTTTTTTTCATATCACCTTCGTACTCAATCCGGGTGCAGCGTTTGGAATATTTCGCGGTCAGCAGTGGCTTTTTCTCGTTACGGCAGCCGTTTTTGCCGTTGCTTTTCTTGCGTTCTATGAGCGGCTGCGCCGCAGCGGCACACTCATTCACTACGGCAGTGTCGCGCTCGCGGCGGGGGCTGTAAGCAATCTGATCGACCGCATTCGACTCGGGCACGTGGTGGACTTTTTTGACTTCCGCGTGTGGCCTGTGTTCAATGTGGCGGATATCGCCATAGTCCTCGGGACAGCAGCCGTCCTTTGGGCGCTCTTTGTCCAGAAAAAGGAGCTTCTCTCATGAGCGAAACCTACATCTCCGACCGGGTGGATGAGCGCTTGGATCGCTTTCTCGTGCGAAAGCAGCCCGATCTCTCGCGCAGCTACATACAACGCCTCATAGAGGCGTCCCTGGTCACGGTGGATGGGGCGGTACGCAAGGCAAACTATAAGCTGCGCGGCGGCGAAAAAATTATCTGTATCGTACCGCCTACCGAGGAAGTTGCGATTCACGCAGAGGATATCCCCCTCGATATCCTGTATGAAGATGAGGATATGATCGTCGTCAACAAGGCGCGCGGCATGGTGGTTCATCCTGCTGCGGGCGTTACAACGGGGACGCTGGTCAACGCGCTGCTCTGGCACTGTCAGGATCTCTCAGGCATCAACGGTGTCCTGCGCCCCGGCATCGTGCACCGCCTCGACAAGGACACCTCGGGGGTCATGGTTGCGGCGAAAAATGATATGGCGCATCACTTCCTCGCACAGCAGATCCGTATGAAGGATGCGCACCGTGAATACCGCGCTATTGTGCATGGCAACATCGTCCCACGCGCAGGCGTCATCACCGGCGATATCGGGCGTCACCCGACGGAGCGTAAGAAGATGGCGATTGTGCGCGAGAACGGAAAGCCCGCGACCACGCATTTCGAGGTACTTGAACGCTTTGGCGACTATACCTTCATCGCCTGCCGTCTTGAGACGGGGCGTACGCATCAGATCCGCGTCCATTTGACGAGCATCGGTCATCCGCTCGTCGGCGATACGAAGTATACGGCGAAGAAGAACCCCTTTGCCATTACGGGGCAGGCGCTGCACTCGCTGACACTCAGCCTTGCGCACCCGCGCACGAGGGCGGAGATGGTGTTTACGGCACCTCTTCCGGCGGATATGGAGGAGATCCTGCGCATACTGCGCACGAGTTCATAAGGAGATGACAACATGACGGAGTTTCGCGAAAAGGCAGTTCTCATGGATGAGGCGGGCATTCGGCGTGTGCTCATGCGCATTGCCCATGAGATTGTGGAGAAGAACAAGGGCACGGAGCATCTGGTGCTCGTCGGAATCCGCTCGCGTGGTGTGCCGCTTGCCGCACGCATCGCCGAGGAGATCGCACGGATTGAACAGCGCGATCTGCCGCGCGGCGTCCTCGATATCACACTCTACCGCGATGATCTCAATGAGCTTTCCTACCAGCCGATTGTGCACCCCACGGAAATGCCGCTGGATATCACGGGCAAGACCATCGTACTTGTGGACGACGTGCTCTATACGGGACGTACGATCCGTGCGGCGATGAACGCACTCCTCGACATTGGGCGGCCGCGCATGATCCAGCTTGCCGTCCTCATCGACCGTGGGCATCGGGAGCTGCCCATTCGTGCGGACTACGTCGGCAAGAATGTCCCGACCGCAGCGCTCGAAGACGTGTCCGTCCTGCTCCACGATACCGATGCGGAAGAAAAGGTCGTCATTCGTGAGCGTGTCTGAGAGAAGGAGAGGGGCTGTCGTACGAAGTTTTTTAGCTTCGTGCAGCAGCCCCTTTTTTGTTACTTGACGGCAGTTTTGCAATAGAGGTATAATCTAAGAAAGCACAGATCATTTATCCGTGCGTTCTTAAAGAGAGTTATTATACGCTTATGCGTATGGGAGAGTCTGAAAAGTCCTTTGAAGGTGACGGAGCAATCGTATGATTTTTTACGGCGATAAGCAAAAGTCCAGGTTGGATGAGGAACAGGCAGTATCGGATGAACTGGAGGCGGAGGAGCTCGATACGGGAGAGGAAGAACCGGACGAGTCCACGACAGAGAGCAGCGTCTATGACGGCTGCAGCGATGAGGATTTGCTCGCCCATATTCGAGCCAATGAGGGCGATGAGGCACTCGACTATCTCATCAATAAGTACCGCAACTTTGTGCGCTCCAAAGCGCGCTCGTACTTTCTCATCGGCGCTGACCGCGAGGATATCGTACAGGAAGGCATGATCGGTTTTTTCAAGGCGATTCGCGACTACCGTGAGGACAAGCTTTCCTCCTTCCGCGCCTTCGCCGAGCTTTGCGTGACGCGGCAAATCATCACGGCGATCAAGACGGCGACACGGCAGAAGCACATACCGCTGAACTCCTACGTCTCGCTCAACAAGCCGATCTACGATGAGGATTCCGACCGCACCTTGCTTGACGTTCTCTCGGGTGCACGCATCAGCGATCCCGAGGAACTCGTCATCAGCCGTGAGGAATTTGTCGATATTGAGCAGAAGATGGAGGAGATCCTGAGCGATCTTGAGTGGCGCGTACTCATGAGCTATCTCGACGGCAAGTCGTATCAGGAGATCGCCGTTGACCTGCATCGCCAGGTAAAATCCATCGACAATGCGCTGCAGCGCGTCAAGCGCAAGCTGGAAAAATACATGGAGTCGCGCGGGGACGATCTCGACATCGGCACCGTCTATCGCGGACTCACGACGATCAACCGCAGCGTGCGGACAACGGAGGAAGAGTAGCGGTCGCGTGGGGGCGTGCTTCCTAGCTCATCAAATGATTGACAATAATCGGATAACGGTGTATTATGCTAGGTGTACAACTGAATCAATGGGAAACAGGTGCGGCGCAAATGCGCATGCTTAATAGAGAAGCCGGATGAGCCGGCGCGGTCCCGCCACTGTGAGGGGAGCAAACCTGCATTGTGTCACTGGGAGGGATATCCTCATGGGAAGGCGCAGGGGAGTGATGAACCGAGTCAGGAGAACTGCCTGTTTGACAATCCACCGTGTGCCGAGGGCACAGACCTGCGAGCGACAGGAAGGGGATTCGTGGAGAGGACTTCACGAGGCTTTCTTGCTGCGCAGGAAGGCCTTTTTTATAATCATTTTGGGAGGAATTCGGATGAAACATTGGAAGAAAATGCTGGTCGCTTCGCTTGCGTGCTCTGCGGTTCTGGGCTTTTCCTACAGCCCTGCGGAGGCTTCGTACGAGCTGAACCCCGAGGTAAAGACGGTTACGCCGGCACTCATGGAGGCATCGGAAATCGGCGTTCTGAAGTATGAGAATCCGGAGATGCGGAACTATACGAACAAGGATGCCATTGTTGTGACGAGCTTCGGCACGACATTCAAGGAGACGCGCGAGAAGACGATCGAGGCGACGGTGCGCGATATCAAGGCGGCAAATCCGGGCGTGAAGGTCGTGACCGCATTCACCTCCCATATCATCATCGACCGCATTGAAAAGAACGAGGGAGTGAAGTACCCGACGCCCGAGGAGGCACTGATGCAGCTCAAGGCGGATGGGTATTCCCGCGTGGCGCTCGTTTCGCTCGATGTCATCCCCGGCATGGAGTATGCCTATGTCAGAGGCGTGTTCCACGGCTACAAGAACCAGTTCAAGACGATGACCTGCGGCACGTCCCTCATGTACTGGCAGGGACAGGAGGAGCAGCCGGACGATATCATCGAGTTCATTCAGGCAGTTTCCAGCCAGTTCCCGAAGATGGGGAAGGATGAGGCGCTGCTGCTCATGGCACATGGCACGCCGCATATCTCGAATGCGTACTATGCTGTGATTCAGGCGAAGCTCGATGCGCTCGGCTACAAGAACGTCTATGTCTACACGGTTGAGGGCTGGCCGAGCCTCGAGGATGTCATTCCGAAGCTCAAGGCAAACAAGATCAAGCGCGTGACGCTCATGCCAATCATGATGGTTGCAGGCGATCATGCGCACAATGACATGGCAGGAAAAGATGCGGATTCGCACAAGAGCATTCTTGAGAGCGAGGGCTACAAGGTCAACGCATATCTCCATGGTCTTGGCGAAAACGAGATGATCCGTGACATGTATGTGGAGCGCGCCAACGACGCATGGGCTGCGCTGCAGGGCGATAAGGGCGCGGACGCAGATCATATCAAAATGATGAAGTAAGGCGCATATATCCGCCCTTTGTATGATGAGGGGGCTGTCGCAGGAGTGTTTGCTTCTGCGGCAGCCCCTTTTCTTTGCGGAGATACCCTGCTATAATATGTGCAGAAGCGAAGGGATCCGCACATGAAGGAGCGTACGGCAATGAAGATTGCAGTTGTTGGGACAGGGATGATTGCGCGTGAGGCACTCACCGCTCTGCGTCAGGTGGAGGGCGTCGAGGTCGCAGCGATCTGTGCGCGTCCGCATAGCCGGGAGAAGGCGCTGGCACTCGCACAGGAGTTCGGCATAGCGCAGGTGGCGACGGACTATGGGGCAATGCTCGCGGCACATGAGGCGGATTTCGTTTACCTCGGCATCGTTAACAGTGCCCATTTTGACTACGCGCGGCAGGCGATTAAGGCAGGCTGGCACGTCATTGTGGAAAAACCCTTTGCCTCGACGCTTGCAGAAGCAGAGGAGCTGATCGCACGCGCGTGTGCGGCACACACGTATCTTTTTGAGGCGGTAACACCTCTTTTTTTGCCCAACTATCTGGGGATCTTGGAAGCGCTCCCGCGCCTCGGCCTGATCCGTCTTGTGCAGGCGAATTTCTCACAGTATTCGAGTCGCTATGAACGCTATCTTGCACGCGATGTTGCGCCCGCATTCGATCCCGCCCTCTCGGGCGGTGCCCTCTACGACCTGAATGTCTACAATCTCGAACTCATCGTTTCTCTCTTTGGGCGCCCACGGTCTGCCTCGTACGTGCCAAACATCGGCTTTAATGGCATCGACACCTCGGGGATTCTGACACTGCGCTATGATGGATTTGCTGCGACGGCAGCGGCGGCGAAGGACAGTTCCAGTCCCTCCTTCTTTATGATACAGGGGGAGGCAGGCTGGATCCGCGTCGATGGTACACCGAACGAGCTTCCGTCCTTTACGGTCGGTCTGCGCGGCAGAGAACCGGAAACGTATGCGCTGAACCACCATGAGCACCGTATGGTACACGAATTTGAGGCAATGCGGGACATCTTTGCACGCGCGGACTATGCGAGCGTGGAGGAGGGGCTTCGCACGTCGCGCACGGTGATGGCGGTGATGGAGAAGGCGCGTCTTATGGCAGGAATTCAGTTTCGGGCGGACTAGGCAGAATGGAACGCATGATGATCGAGATGGAAGATCTCGTCAAGAAATTTCCGCATACGGATGCGGCACAGAAAAAAACATGGAAGACGGCGGTGGACGGGGTCTGCCTCTCCGTGCAGCGCGGTGAGGTGTTCGGGCTCTTGGGACCCAACGGTGCGGGAAAGACGACGATCATCCGTATGCTTACGATGCAGACGCGGCCGACGAGCGGCACCATTCGTATCGATGGACGGGACATTCGTGCGGATGAACGAGCAATCAAGGCGCTGATCGGCGTCGTTCCGCAGCACGTCAATTTTGACCAGGAACTTACGGTTTGGGACAATATGGAGCTGCATGCACGTCTCTACCGTATGGGACGCGCAGAGCGCGCGGCTCGCATTGGGGAACTGCTTGCAGAGATGGAGCTGGCAGAGGTGCGCAACGATGGAGTACGCCGCCTCTCGGGCGGCATGAAGCGACGGCTGCTCATTGCGCGCGCACTGATTCACCGCCCGCAGGTACTCTTCCTTGACGAGCCGACGGTGGCACTCGACCCGCAGATTCGACGACATATATGGGATCTTGTGCGCGAGATTGCAAAGAGAGGCGTGACTGTTTTTCTCACGACGCATTACATCGAGGAGGCAGAGGCGCTCTGTGACCGTGTGTCCATCATTAACAAGGGCACGCTCCTTGATGTGCAGACGCCGCGTGCGTTTTGCAGGAAGCTCGGTGAATATGCCGTGGAATGGGACGGGGCGGCTGGTCGTGCCTATCGCTTCTTTCATACGCGGGCGGAGGCACGTGCCCACGCGCAGAGCATCGAGGAGGATCTGCAGCGCGTCCTTTTGCGTCCGACCAACCTAGAGGATGTCTTTATCGAGATGACGGGGCGAAAGGAGGGGCTCTGATGCTACATGATGTATGGACGGTGTTTTGGCGCGATTGGATTGTGCTGCGCCGCCGTCTGATCAAATACGTATTGAGCCGCATGGTTTCGCCGCTGATGTTTCTCATTGCATTCGGCTGGGGACTTGGGCGCAGCATCGATGTCGGCACAGGCTCCTATCTGGACTTTCTCGTCCCGGGGCTTCTGGCGATGAACTCCATGAACATCAGCTTCAACAGCATTATCTCCGTGCACGCCGAGCGCGTCTATCACAAGAGTCTGGAGGAGTACCTGATCGCGCCGATCCGATCTGATGCCTTCGTCATCGGCAAGGTTGCAGGCTCCGTACTGCGCGGGCTGATCTCCTCGGCGATTATCATTGGACTCAGTATTCTCTTTGGCGCACATTTTACGATTACGCCGCTCTTTCTTCTCGTACTCACGCTGAACTGCATGATCTTCGCGGAGATCGGCTTTCTCGCGGCAATGTATACCCCATCCTACGAGGAGATGAGTCAGGTCAACCTCTACGTACTGCTTCCCATGTCGTTTCTCTGCGGGACATTCTTCTCGACAGCGGCATTGCCAGACCTTATGCGGTGGATCGTAGAGGTACTGCCGCTGACGCATACGAGTCATCTTCTGCGCAGCATTGGCATGACCGGAGAGTTTTCCGTGCTCTCGCTTGCTGTTGTTATTGCGTATGCCGTATGCGGCATTGCGGCGGGGACATGGAAGTTTCGTAGATTGACGGATTAAAGGATCACCATGCTCAAGCACATCTTTCATCACAAGGGGGCAGCGGAGGGCTGCGCACACTTCTGCTGTACCAAAATCGAAGACTTCGGCGTTTCCTTCGGAACGTTTGAGGTCTTTTCGCATGTCAACCTGCATTTTCACTGCGGGGAACTGACCGCCATCATCGGTCCCAACGGTGCGGGCAAGAGTACGCTCCTGCGCGCCATCCTCGGCGAGACAAAGCACAGCGGCGATCTGCGTTTTGTCGATGCGGACGACCGGCGTACGGGACATCCCGTCATTGGATATGTGCCGCAGTATCTGCGCCTCGATGTGAGTGCGCCGACGACGGTTATGGATCTCTTTATGGCGTGTCTTACCGCGCGTCCCGTCTGGCTCTTTCCTGCGCGGGGCTATCGCGCACGCGTGCGTGCGGGGCTGACACGCGTGCGTGCGGAGCATCTCATTGACCGCCGTCTCGGCGCACTCTCGGGCGGGGAGCTGCAGCGCGTGCTGCTCGCGCTTGCGCTCGATCCCATGCCGAACCTCCTGCTCCTCGATGAGCCAGTCTCGGGCGTCGATCAAAGCGGTCTTGCACTCTTCTACGATATCGTCAGTGGGCTGCGCACCAAGGAGGATCTGGCGATCCTCCTGATCTCCCACGATCTCGGCATGGTTGCGCGCCATGCAGACAAGGTAGTGCTGATGGATCATGGGATTGCTGCGGCGGGAAGTGTGATGGAGGTCTTCTCCGACCCGCAGATGGAGCGCCTCTTTGGCATTCTGCCCGATCTGCGTCATTTACCGGAAGCGGCAGAGGAAGGGGGCGCACATGGATCTGATCTATGACGGAATGGATATGCTTCTGCCATTTGCGTGGGTGGAGTATACATTCATGAAGAATGCTCTCCTTGCCATTCTCCTCATGACGCCGCTCTTCGGGCTGCTCTCCACGATGGTGGTCTCAAGCCGCATGGCGTTCTTTTCGGACTCGCTCGGACACGGCGCGTTTACGGGCATTGCCATCGGTGCGCTTGTGGGGATGGCTTCGCCGCTGACCTCGCTGATCCTCTTCTCGATCATCTTTGCGCTCCTCATCACCTACATCAAGCACCGGACGGCAGCGTCGGCGGATACGGTGATCGGTGTATTCTCCTCGACGGCGATTGCCGTTGGCCTTATGATTATGAGCCGTGGCGGAGGGTTTTCAAAATTCTCGCCGCTGCTCATCGGTGACATCCTGAGCATTACCCCCGCCGATCTTGCGGGACTGGCTGCGGTCAACGTCTTTGTTTTCATCGGTTGGGTGCTTCTCTTCAACCGCTTGCTCCTGCTCTCGGTCAACCCCTCGCTCGCGCGCAGCCGCGGCATTTCCATCTTTGCTGTGGAGTCTCTTTTTGCTGTTCTGCTTGCCGTCGTCGTTGCAGTGAGCATCCAGTGGGTCGGCATCCTCATCATCAACGCACTGCTTGTACTGCCGGGGGCAGCTGCGCGCAACATCGCACGCAGCGTAAAGGAGTATCACCTCATCTCCGTCCTGATCGCGCTCTTTGCCGGACTGATCGGACTCTTTTCCGCCTATTACCTCGGTATCGCGGCAGGCGCTGCAATCGTCGCGGCGGCGGCATTCATCTTCTTCGTCTCTCTCTCTCTGCGTTCGCATTTTCGGCGCTGATGTCCCGGCTGGAACCCTGTCTTTTTTCACCGAACTATGCTACAATGGCAGAGGCGTATTATGTAAAGGAGGCAGCTGTCATGAACATTACGATTGGAAGCGACCATGGTGCAGTGGAGCTCAAGGATGAGGTCAAGATGGTGCTCCACGAGTTCAGCGATGTGCGCGTCAAGGATGTCGGTACATTTGGCAAAGAGGCGGTTGACTATCCGGATATCGCAGAGAAGGTTTGCGCCGATGTTGTCTCAGGCAAGGCGGATCGCGGCATTGTGCTCTGCGGCACAGGACTCGGCATCTCGATTGCAGCGAACAAGATTCACGGCATTCGTGCCGCACTCTGCGGCGATGTCTATACGGCGATCATGGCGCGGAAACACAACGATGCAAATGTGCTCGCCCTTGGCGGCCGCGTCACGGGCTTCGGTCCTGCGGGTGAGATTGTGCGCGCGTGGATTCGCACGGAGTTCGAGGGCGGACGCCATGCCCGCCGCATCGAGAAGATGATGGCACTTGAGCAGCAGAAAAATGATTAAGGAGAGTTTTGTATGAGCATTATGGATCCACTGGAAAAGGTTGACCCACAGGCGTATGCGGCGATTGAGCAGGAGCTGAACCGCCAGCGCACAAAGCTGGAACTCATTGCCTCGGAGAACATCGTCAGCCGCGCCGTCATGGAGGCGCAGGGAAGCGTACTCACCAACAAGTATGCGGAGGGCTATCCCGGTAGGCGCTACTACGGCGGCTGTGAGTATGTCGATGTGGCGGAGCAGCTTGCCATTGACCGCGCGAAGGAACTCTTCGGCGCAGCATGGGCAAATGTGCAGCCGCATTCGGGCGCACAGGCGAATATGGCGGTGTTCTTTGCACTCCTGCAGCCGGGCGACACGATCCTCGGCATGAATCTGACGGATGGCGGACATCTGACGCACGGAAGCCCCGTCAATATCTCCGGCGCCTATTACAAGGTCATTCCCTATGGCGTGGACAGGGAGACGGAGCGCATTGACTACGACGCTCTGGAGCGCCTCGCCAAAGAGAACAAGCCGAAGATGATTATTGCGGGTGCATCTGCCTATGCGCGAATCATTGACTTCGAGCGCATCGAAGCAATTTCAAAGGCAGTCGGTGCGATCTTCATGGTGGACATGGCGCATATTGCGGGACTCGTTGCCGCAGGGCAGCATCCAAGCCCCGTGCCCCATGCCGACGTAGTCACCTCGACGACGCACAAGACCCTGCGCGGTCCGCGCGGTGGAATCATCCTCAGCCGCGATGCGGAGATGGGCAAGAAGATCGACAAGGCGGTATTCCCCGGCATTCAGGGCGGCCCCCTGATGCACGTCATTGCAGCGAAAGCGGTGGCGCTTGGGGAGGCACTCGCCCCCTCGTTCAAGGAGTACGGCGCACAGGTGGTAAAGAATGCGGCAGCGCTTGCAGACGAGTTGATGAAGCACGGCTATCGCATCGTCTCGGGCGGAACGGATACCCATGTCATGCTCGTTGATCTCACGAATAAGGAGATCACGGGCAAGGAGGCGCAGACCCTCCTCGACGAGGTCAACATCACGGCGAACCGCAATACGATCCCGTTTGAGCCGCGCAGCCCATTCGTCACGAGCGGACTCCGCCTCGGCTCGCCCGCGCTCACCACGCGCGGCTTCAAGGAGGAGGATATGCGCGAGGTCGCGCGGATCATCGCTCATGTCCTGGATGCGCCGACGGACGAAGCGCGCAAGGAAGAGGCGCGCAGCCGTGTCGCTGCGCTCTGTGCAAAATATCCCATCTATGAGTAATTTTCTGGAAGAAAGGAAGCCTTCCATGGCTGATACATTTCATCCGTCCGACATCAAGAGTCTCCATCTCGTCGATCATCCACTGATTCAGCATAAGCTGACGATCATGCGCAGGAAGGAGACGGGGACGAAGGAGTTCCGCGAACTGCTCTCGGAGATCGCCATGCTCATGGCGTATGAGATCACGCGTGATTTCCCCTTGCGTGACGTGGAGATCGAGACACCCGTCGCAAAATGCCATGCAAAGATGCTTGCGGGCAAGAAACTCGGCATCGTCCCCATCCTGCGCGCAGGACTTGGCATGCTCGACGGCATCCTGACGCTTGTGCCCGCCGCCCGCGTGGGACACATCGGACTCTATCGTGATCCGGAGACCTTGGAGCCGGTCGAGTACTACGCCAAACTCCCGAGCGGCGTGGAGGATCGCACGCTCATCGTTCCGGATCCCATGCTCGCAACGGGCGGAAGCGCATCGGCAGCGCTCACCATGCTCAAGCAGAAGGGGGCAAAGAACATCATCCTCATGTGCCTCGTGTCGGCGCCCGAGGGCATTCGGCGCGTAGCTGCCGATCATCCGGACGTGCCGATCTACGTCGCCGCCGTGGACAAATGCCTCAACGAGCATGGCTACATTGTGCCCGGACTCGGCGATGCAGGTGACCGTATCTTTGGAACGCTTTGACACATACAAAAAAGACGGCTGCGCAGGCAGTCGTCTTTTGCATTTGAAATATATGGCGGAGAGGGTGGGATTCGAACCCACGGTGCGTTGCCGCATCACCGGTTTTCAAGACCGGCTCCTTAAACCACTCGGACACCTCTCCGTGTTCAGCGTCGCTATTTTATCAAAAATGCAGGAGAACTGTCAATAGCCGTAGCGTATTTATGGCACATAGTACATATTGAAAAATTCAATGAGGTGATTATAACAGGAAGCGTGCGAATTTGTCAAAGCCGAAAGAAGTTGGTATAATAGGTTCGTGTGATTCGGTGCAGAAGAGGAGATGGCGTATGCGAATTGCTCTGTTTGATTCGGGGATTGGCGGACTGACGGTACTCAGTCATGCACGGCGGGTGCTTCCATCGGAGGAGTTTTTATTCTTTGCTGATCGGGATCACGTCCCTTATGGGACGAAATCCGTCACTGCTGTGCGCGGCTATGTTCGCGAGGCCTTTCGCTTCCTCGTCGAAAAACAGGGCGCTGAGGCGGTTGTCGTCGCGTGCAATACGGCGACCTCGGTCGCTGTGGATGAGATGCGGCGGCTTTACGAGGTGCCGATCATCGGGATGGAGCCAGCGGTCAAGAAAGCGCTTGAGCAGGACGGTGAACGGCGTGTACTCGTGACAGCGACGCCCATCACGATCAATGGGGAGAAGCTGCGGCGGCTCGTTTCGGCACATGATACAAAGTCTCTCGTCGACCTCCTCGCATTGCCGCGTCTGGTGGAGTTCGCGGAGCGCAAAGAGTTCGTCTCGCCGCAGGTGGAGGAGTATCTGTGGAATGCGCTTGCGCCCTACGACCTGTTGAAATACTCAGCGATTGTACTCGGCTGCACACATTTTAACTATTTTAAGGACACCTTGCGGCGGCTGTTGCCAAAGACGATTCGCTTCGTTGACGGCAACGAGGGAACGGTCGAGGAACTGGCGCGGCGCACAGGGCTTCATATTGCAGCTGCCGGCGTGCAGACGGCACACTGTACGTTTTTCGAGTCCGGCAGACCGGTCACAGGGGTTGAGCCGCTGGCGCGCCTTGAGAGTTACCTAGTACGCGCGGCGCGCATGGAGGAGATAGTCTGAAGATTTGAAGGAAGGGAGCATTCATGCCGGTTATTTCTACACATCGGGTGAATTTTTACGATACGGATGCGATGGAGGTTGTGCACCATGCAAATTATATCCGTTGGTTCGAGATCGGGCGCGTCGCCTATCTGCGCCGCATCGGCATTACACTCGGGGCATTGATGGAGGCGGGCTACGTCTTTCCCATCATAAAGGTCGGCGCAGAGTTTCACGCGCCGGGACACTTCGACGATGAACTCGTGATTGAAACAACGGCGACCGCTCTCACAAGAGCAAAGATGGCGTTTTCCTACCGCATTCTGAATGCAGCGGGAACCGTGCTCGTGACGGGATTTTCGGAAAATGTATTTACCGTGCGCGAGACGGGGCATATCACACGTCTGCCAAAGGAGTTTTATGAGCGCTTTGAGGCAGCGATGAGCGCGGAGAAAGAAGGACGGGACATTGGATACTGAGTTCGTATGGTGGACCTATTGGCTGCTTGCATTGGTGGTTCTTTTAGAGCTTGGAAAGAAGGCATTTTTTTCCTATTTTGGCGCGGAGAAGATCGTTCCGAAAGCGGAGGAGATGACACCGTTCTCCGTGGTTGAACGAACGGAGGACAGGCTCGTGATCGGCGCGACGCTTCCCCTTGCGAACGAGGGAGAGCAATGTGGCGTCATCATGGATGCGATCCTGCGCGTGCAGCTTCCATTCGAGCAGTATGACGGCGCATGCGTGCGCGGTAAGGTCGAGCTAGCAGGCGCACCGCGTGAGGACGACTATTTCGAGGCGGCGCTGATCCAGAAGCGTGAGCGCATCGACCTCGTCCTGAAACTTTCCATCGAGGGACGCAAGGGGAATACGCTCGAAGAGGCGATTGCAGGTCTGCCGGACTTCCGCATGGATCTCATCTATCAGGAGACGGGACGCATTCCTGTGCACTATTCAAAAGTTATACTGAAGATTACGGCGGCGGAAATTGCTGCGCTTGCAGGCGTCACGCTTACACAGGAAGGGGGCAGGAAGAATGGCTGAGCTGAATATACTCCCCGTTCCGACGCGCATTCTGACCGATGCGGACGACATCGCGGATGCCATTGCGTACTATGCGGGTGCGCAGGTAACGGCGGATGATCTCGTCTGTTGTGCCGAGAGTGTCGTTGCGGTGACGCAGGGGCGCTTTGTCCGACCGGAGGAACTTCATATTTCCGGCATGGCAAAATTTCTGTGTCGCTTTATTCCGGACTATGGCAGTCTTGCAACCCCGCATGGGATGCAGTCACTCATGGATGTCGAGGGCAAATGGCGCGTCACGGCTGCACTTTTTGCGGGATTCCTCGGGAAGCTCGTCGGCAAGAACGGGCTGTTCTACCAGTGGGGCGGCAAGGAAGCGGCGCTCATCGACGACGTGACGGGCACGATGCCGCCGTTCGACAAGGTGATTGTCTACGGCCCTGCCGAGCCGGATCAGGTTGCCGCGCGGATTCGTGACCGCGTTGGAGCGTTCGGCGGCATGATCGCAGACGTGAACGATCTGAAGCGTTCGCGTGTGGTCGGCGTATCGGATGGGGTCAACGGCGAACTCGCAGCGAAGCTGCTGCTCGACAATCCATTCGGCAACGCCTCACAGAAAACGCCGATCTGCATCATCAAAAACTATCGGCAGTATCAGGAGCGTCATCAGGCGTAACACCATGCTGCGCATGGTCCCCCTCCCCCGTTTCGACGGGGGAGGCTTTGCATTATGGAATACCACAAAGGAGAAAAACGTTCATGCCAAGAAGAGATCTGAGGCGTGCTGACCAGCTGCGTCCCGTGCGGATCGAGCGTGGATACCAGCGCTACCCCGCAGGCTCGGCGCTCATCGAGATGGGGCATACGCGCGTCCTGTGCGCGGCGAGTGTGGAGGAACGCGTACCGTTCTTTTTGAAGGGCACGGGGACGGGCTGGGTGACGGCAGAGTACTCCATGCTCCCCGGTGCGGGCACCGAGCGTACGGCACGCGAGGCAATGCGCGGACATCAGACGGGGCGGACGCAGGAGATCCAGCGGCTCATCGGGCGTGCACTGCGCGCCGTCGTCGATACGAAGGCACTCGGTGAGCGCACGATCCACCTTGACTGCGATGTCCTGCAGGCGGATGGGGGGACGCGTACAGCGTCGATCACGGGAGCATTTGTCGCACTTGTGGAGGCGTGCGCGACGTTTTACACGAGACGCGGCATCTTCCCTGTGCGCGACTACGTGGCGGCGGTCAGCGTCGGCATCGATGCGGAGAATACGCCGCTGCTCGATCTCTGCTATGAGGAAGATTCGACGGCGATGGTCGACATGAACCTCGTCATGACGGGCGCGGGGGCGTTTGTCGAGGTACAGGGAACGGGTGAGGGACGCGCGTTCTCGCGTGCGGAGATGAACGCGCTGCTCGACCTCGGCGAACGCGGCATACGCGAACTCATCGATGCGCAGAAAGTGGCACTCGGCGAAGCGCTCTCATGGATGCCGGGGCGGGAGGGATAGTATGAGCGAAAAAATAATACTGATTGCCACATCGAACGAAGGCAAGGTGCGCGAGATGGAGAAAGCGTTTACGGGGCTTCCCGTGCGCCTTGTCCCGCTTTCACGCATCCGTGAGGTACTTCCTTCGGTGGGGCAGATCGAAGAGCCGGTGGAGGACGGTGCAGCCTTTATGGAAAATGCACGGATCAAAGCGCATTACTACAGGAAGAAAACAGGACTTGCCGCGCTTGCCGATGACTCCGGACTCTCCGTGGAGATACTGGACGGTGCTCCCGGTGTCTACTCCGCACGCTATGCCGGTGTGCACGGAGATGATGCGGCGAACAACGCAAAGCTCATCGCAGATATCCGGGCACACGGTACGGAGAATGCGGCTGCCGCCTATCACTGCGCCCTTGTGCTGGCACTGGAGGACGGACGGGAACTCACTGCCGAGGGAACGTGCACGGGCTTCATCCGCCCCGAGGCACGCGGTACGGAGGGGTTTGGCTACGACCCGCATTTCTATCGCGCAGACGGGAGATCGATGGCAGAGCTCTCGCGTGAGGAAAAGCACGCGATCAGCCATCGCGGTGCGGCACTCGACATGATGAAGAAATTGCTGCTGGAAAGAGGTGTCGTGTGAAGATCGGAATTGTCAGTGACAGCCATGGGAACACCAGTGTATTTGAGACGATGCTTGCCGTGCCGGGGGCACGCGAGGCAGAGCTGTGGCTGCATGCGGGGGACTTCGCGCCCGATGCGGATGATTTGGAGATCCTGTCGGGCAGACGCGTTGCACGCGTGCTCGGCAACTGTGACCTTTTCATGGACGGCGTCTATGATGAAACCGTGGTCGAGGCGGCGGGACACCGCATCTTCCTCACGCACGGACATCTCTTCAACGTACGCTTTGACACGATGATGCTCGCCGAGGCAGCGCGCACTGCGGGGGCGGATATCGCAGTCTATGGGCATACGCATATCGCACTGGAGGAGCATGGAGATGTGACCGTGCTCAACCCCGGCAGCATTGCACGCCCGCGCGATGCTGCCCGCGGTTCGTTCATGCTGGTCGATCTGCGTGAGAACGAAGCACCATCGGTGCAGCTCATTCGTATATAATGGATCGCCTTGATTGATCGAGGATGGAGCCATATAAAAAATTTTCAAAAAAATTTACGATATAAAATCCATATCTTATGATATGGATTTTATATATATAATAACAAATTGCACATAAACAATATCTTGTTCCGCATAAAACAATTCGATTGAAATATAAAACAATAAGATAAAGATGAAAAAGAACGATATTGTTCCAGCTTGTGAATCTCATTCCTAAATTGAATGAGATTCACTTTTTTCAAGGCTTTGCGGCGAATTTGAAAGGCTTGAAAGCAAGAAAAAAATATGATATAGTCTAACTAACCTGTGTATAAGTTATATTTATAGGAGGGATTACTTTGCGAGAGCTAAGCGC
>ERZ773022.611-NODE-611-length-27959-cov-5.147972_pt1 | contig 27959 bp, 21 predicted proteins | sample MGYA00580839_ERZ773022 | MGnify/ENA primary metagenome ERZ773022 (study PRJEB29015, sample SAMEA2738020) | human oral metagenome | biome: human oral; feature: human-associated habitat; material: dental | place: China | collected 2044 ... | reverse complement strand
GACCGGCCCCCGCGTACAGCTCGCCCTTCAGCTTCAACTTGAGCTGCCAGTTCAGTCCGTCGTCGAGGACCTGGATCCCGTCGCTGCCCAAGAGCCTGAGCTTGAGCTTGACCGCTGACGTGGCGTCACCGGAAGCCGAGAGCCCCACGACCGCGAAGTGATACTGCGTCTGCGCGCCCTTGTAGTTGAAGCCTGCCAACACGGAGACCATGCCCTCGGCGGTCCGGGCGTTCACGTCCATCTCGGCATAGCCAATGAACTTGAGTTTTGGCTTGAACTTCTTGTCACCCTCGGAGCCGTCCTCTCCTGACCACGCCTTCTTCAGGGCCTTGTTAAGAGCCTGATCAAAAAGCTTGTCGCTACTAATGATGCTAATGATGTCATTGTTCTTCTTGTCGTTTATGTCGAAGTTGACCCCGATCTGGTACTTCCCGTCCTCCGTGAGCTTGACCGTCACAGGAACCTTGGCCACGGGGAGCTTCATGCTCTTCAGGAAGGGAAAACTGTCCCCGAAATCGAACTCCATCTCGGCTGGGACGAGGGAGATGGACCATGGCTTTTCCACCATCGAGTTCTTGACCGAGATGAAAACCTGCTCCTCGTGCAACGTGTTGCCGGCGGCGTCCACCATGCGGACGTAGAGCCTGCTGTTCCTATCGGCCGGATCCCTGAACTGGGAGCAGGATATCGTCCCAAAGTCGCCGGCGGCGTCTGCCGTCGCGATCTCGTGCACCTCGCCACCGATCGGTCCCGCACTACCGTCGGCCGCTGGATTCCATGGCATGGCACCGCCTCCTCCGCTTCCGGCGGCCTTCTTGTCCTCAAGCCTTTGGTAGAGGCGGTAGCCCGCCACGTCCTCGTTATGCCTGAGGGGGGTCGCCCTGAGCGTGAACGTGGTGTCCCCCGCCATCACGTCTATGGTCCTCTCGCACGAGAGGACGTCAACGGCACTTCCGTTGAGCACCATCACGACGCTCCCGAGCCTGTAGCGGGAGTCGCCCTGCTTGGGAGGTCGGCCGCCCGTCTCGTAGGTCGTGTACGTGTCCGCGATGCCCTGGCGGTCGGACGAGATCTCATCAACCGTGAACCACCTGCGGTCGCGCGCGGAGAACCATCGCTCATGCCTTGTGTGAGGAGAATGATACTGCCGCTCAAAAGCGAGGCTATCCCCCGTGGTGATGCCCCCGCACTTCCCTCCCACCGTTATGGACGAGAGCGAGGAGCAAAGCCCAAACAAATCGCTCCCGGCCACGCCACCAAGCTCTAGGGTATCAAAGCTCGAGAGGTCGAGGGAGGAAAGCGATGAGCAGGCGTAGAACATGTAACCCATGTTATGAACTCGTGCGGTCTCGAGGCCCGAGAGGTCGAGAGAGGCAAGCGAATTGCAACCATGGAACATCCCGCTCATGTCTGTGACCCTGGAGGTGTCGAGCCGGGAGAGGTCGAGCGCCTTGAGCGACTCGCAGCCACTGAGCATGTTTTTCATGTCCGTGACCTGCGAGGTGTCCCAGCCGGAGAGGTCGAGGGAGGCGAGCGAGGAGCAGCGGTCAAACGTTTCATGCATGCTCACGACGCTCGAGGTGTCGAGCCGGGAGAGGTCGAGCGCCTTGAGCGACTCGCAACCAGAAAACATCTTGCTCATGTCCGTGACCTTTGAGATGTCGAGACCGGAAAGGTCCACGGAGGTGAGCAAGTAGCAATCGGCGAACATGCCGCTCATGTTCGTGACCTTTGAGGTGTCGAGGCCCGAGAGGTTCACGGAGACGAGGGAGGAGCAACTGTAGTCTCTCCGCCCAAACATGCCGCTCATGTCCGTGACCTTGGATGTATCAAGGCCCGAGAGATCCACGGAGACGAGAGAGCGGCAGCCGGCGAACATGCCGCTCATGTCCGTGACCCCTGAGGTGTCGAGGCCCGAGAGGTCTATCGAGACGAGGTAGTCTAGATCAGCAAAAAGACCACCGAGACGCCATCCGGATTCCTCGGGTGCCTTAACTCCCTTCTCGATGACGATTGACTTGATTGCCTGATAGTTAAAGGGTGGGTCTTGCGACCACGCGCCAGTAGAATCATACACAGAGGCCATCTCCCCCGACACGCCGTCCGTGGGGTAGATGGTGAACTTGCCGGAGTCCTCGAGCGTGTAGGAGCAGCCCTTGCCGATGGTACCCGCCTTCACCTCGGCCCACGCCGGGGTTGCGCCCAGCACGAAGGCGAGGGTCAGAAGGACGGCGGCCAGAGCCGCGGGCAGGGACGGGAGAAGCCGTGACTCAGAGAACCCCCCCCCGCACGAGCTTTCCCTTAGCCGCCAGCCGCGTCGTACCCATAGCTTCCTCCGTCCATATAGGGGGCCCGCCCCAGGGCCCGTGGGCGCGCTCACGCCCACGGGCCTCACCTTCAGCACCTTCCTGATTATACGTTACGAAATCTAGAAAGTCACTGGTTTTTCCTGTCTGCGGCAATGGGACGCCCAATCGCCGACGGATGGTGAAACGGTGAGGCCGCGCCCGCCCCGGACAAGGCCCCCCGCATCCCCGCGATGGCCCCGCGCCACCGTGCCTCACATCTCTCCCGTCACTCGGCTGCGGCAAAGCCCCACAGGGGAGAGCGGACGCCGAATACAACGGACACATGACAGCGCGCCACCGCGTCCGCGCATGCCCCCTTCCTCACGCACCCCGAGGTGCGCCGGGCGGGCGCTGCGCGCGCCTCTCTCGAAAGAAGTCGCGAAGCTGTCGTGCCGCCTCGTCCGCGAGCACGCCCGACCTCAACATGAAGGAGTGGTTGAGCCTCTCGTCGCGGCTCAGGTCATAGAGCGATCCAAGCGCCCCTCCCTTGGGATCCGCCGCCCCATAGACGCAGCGATCGATGCGGGCGTTCACCATGAGTCCCGCGCACATGAGGCAGGGCTCCAACGTCACATAGACCGTGCAGCCCGCAAGACGCCAGTGCCCCAGCGCACGGGCCGCCGCGACCATGGCCAGGTGCTCGGCATGGGCCGAGGGATCCCTGTCGAGCTCGCGGCGGTTGTGGGCCCGCGCCAGCACACGAGGGGGTGGCGCCTGCTCCCACGCGCCCTTAGGGTCCTCGGGACTTATGTAGGCGTCGCTTGCAGGGTCATGCGCCGCCTCGTACACCACGACCGCGCCTATGGGCACCTCGCCTTCCCTTGCCGCAGCGCACGCCTCGTCGAGGGCCATGCGCATGTAGAACTCGTCTTCCTGCGCTCGCATCCTTAACACCCCTCCTCGCCACGCCCTCCGATATGTTGTAGGATATAGCCTGTGCTCATGCGGAGGGGTGGCAGAGTGGTCGAATGCAGCGGTCTTGAAAACCGTCGAGCGGTAACCCCGTTCCGAGGGTTCGAATCCCTCCCCCTCCGCCATCATACGTCCGGCACCGCCATACCCAGCCGCATCCGTCTACGTCGCGCCGCTCGACCGCATGCCCACGGGCTACTGCGCAACCACGCTCGGAGCCAAGGCCCTCTACCCGCGCGGGCACGGACACCTGCTGTGAGGCGGCCGCGCGCCAAGGGCGCGCCTTGTCGCTCCGGCCCCATTGCCCGAAGAGAGCGCAACAGGGTATACTGTCCGGCAGTACTAAGTCGGCCATCCGGACCGTGTCGGTGGCTTGGCAGAGGGAGGATATCATGCTTGTTGTCATTCTGATCATTGTTGCGATCGTCGCGGCTTTGGCGGTGTGGTTCATCTCGATATACAACAACATCGTAACTAAGGACAACCGCTGCGACAACGCGTGGCAGACCATAGATGCCCAGCTCCAGCGGCGCAATGACCTCATCCCCAACCTCGTGAACACGGTCAAGGGCTACACGAGCCATGAGTCCAAGACGCTCGAGGCGGTGACGCGGGCGCGCGCTGCCGTGACAGAGGCGAGCACCCCCGAGGCCAAGATGGAGGCCTCCAATATGCTCACCAACACGCTCAAGACGCTGTTCGCCGTCGCCGAGAGCTACCCTGATCTCAAGGCCAATGCCAGCTTCCAGGATCTCCAGAGAAATTTGACCGACACCGAGAACAAGATCGTCTACGCGCGGCAGAGCTTCAATGACTGCGTCCTCATGTACAACAACGCCATCGAGACCTTCCCTGGCAACGTCGTTGCCGGCAGCAAGTTCAAGGTTCGCCAGGGCTTTGAGGTTACGGACGCCTCCGCCCGGCAGGCGCCACAGGTCCAGTTCTAGCGGTGAGCCGCACGTAGTGCTCACCGCATGTCTGGTCACCACCCCATCCCACGAAGCTGTGGGGCGGGGCTAAACGGCAGTACGGGCTGGCAATACGGGCCGCCGCAAGGCAGAAACCCTGTGGACAAGAACCCGCTTTCCTAGCTGAGGTGGGCCCTGAGCTTCTCTTCTAGCTCCACCTTATCAACGATGTTCTTGAGGACGAGCTTCTTCTCGTCGGGAACACCCGCCACGAAGTCGGCAAGATCCCCGCCGACGACAAAGAGGTCGGCAGATGTCGGGTTGATGTCCGAGACGGTGGTGTGATCAACCTCTATCTCGGGGTGTCCGAGCTTCTTGACGATCTCCTCGGTGTTCATGTGAACGATGAGGCTGGAGCCCAACCCCGATCCGCATGCGCACATGATCTTACGAATTGCCATGACGCACTCCTTCTCTTGGGCAGCGCCAGCCATATGTCCGGCGCCACACAGTGACGATACCTTGATTCTAGCCACTTTAACATCGCTCAAGTCGAGCTTGTCGGCCACCGTCTGCCTCTTGTGGGGAAACGCAAATGACAAAGACGCGAGTGGCAAACACGCACCCTACTCGACCGTCTCCTCCTGCTTCTTCCCCTTCTTGGGGGCCACGAGGTTGTACACGATGGGAAGGAGGTAGAGGGCTACGCACACAAGAACGAGCGGCATACCACCCACAACGTGGACCACATTGCCAAAGGCGATGCCCATCCAAGAGAAGTCTGCATCCGAGAAGGTCGTCCCAACATAGCCCAACTGCGTGAAGACGGGCATGCAGATGGCAGGCAAAAAGGTGATGAGCAGTCCATGGACGAAGGCACCGGCAACACAACCCTTCCATCCGCCCTCGGCGTTTCCAAAGACGCCAGCGGTGGCGCCGCAGAAGAAGTGGGGAACGACGCCCGGTAGAATGAGGGCGACGGGGAAGGCGGCGTTGCAGCCGATGAGGATGAGCAGGCCCACGATACCGCCGACAAACGAGCTCAAAAAGCCGATGATCACGGCGTTGGGCGCATACGTGAAGGCGACAGGACAGTCGAGCGCCGGCTTAGCACCGGGAACGAGCTTGTCTGCGATGCCCTTGAAGGCGGGTACGATCTCACCGATGATCAGACGAACGCCAGAGAGGATGATGTAGACGCCACCGGCAAAGGAGAGGCCAGAGATGACGCACCAGACAACCCAGTTGGTGGTCGTCTCCTGCCCCACGTTGAGCAGGACCGCAAGGTGCTTAAACTGGGGATAGGAAAAGACAAGCTCATCGGCGGTGATACCGGCGGGGACGGCACTCAGAAGGCCGCGAGCAACGGCGACGCCGGTCACGACAAGAAAGAAGAGCACCATGGTGAGACCAATGGAAACAGTGGTGTCGCGCAGGAAGATGAGGCGCTTTGGAAAGCTGATCTCCTCCGTGCTCTTCTTGTTCGCAGAGAACAGCCGCCCCACCTGACCGGCAAGCCAGTAGCCGATGCCACCAAAGTGCCCGAGCGCGATGGCGTCTCCTCCGGTCACCTTGCGATAGGTAAGCTGACAGTACGCAGGCGAGAGGACCATGATCAGGCCAAGCAGGCAGCCTCCAGCAACGTACAGCTCGACGCCTACGAGTCTGCCGGCACCACCGAGGATGACGGCGAGCATGCAGGCCATGTAGAGCGTATGGTGACCGGTCAGGAAGATGTAGGGCATGCGCGAGAAGCGCGCGAGGACAATGTTGAGCGCCATGCCAAGGGCCATGATGATGGCCGAGGCGGTGCCAAAGGTAGTGAGGGCATCGGCGACGACGGCCTCGTTGTTGGGGACAACTCCCTGCATGTTGAAAGCAAAATTGAAGACCTCGCCAAAGGCGAGCAGCGAGTCAGACTGCAGAAAGGCGGATCCCGCAGAGAGGACCAAAAAGCCCACGATGGTCTTGAGGGTGCCCTTTATGACGTCCTCGACGGGCTTGCCCTGCAGGCAGAGGCCCAGCAGGGCCAAGAGGCCAACCAGTATGGCCGGGGTCGACAGGATGTTGATGATAAAGCCAAGTGCAGCCATGTACTCCTCCTTTAAGCTGTTGTTACACAGGTCAACCGATTTCCACGGCTGTTCTTTAGTTAGGCGTCAAAGTCAACGAACAGCTGGTACACCTCGTCTGCGTCAGCCGCCGTCGCGGCCCTCTCGATGTTTGCGGGATCCGCAAACATCGTGGCGAGGATACGCATCACGTCTATGTGAGAGTCGGGATCTTTCGCCGCGAGCGTGACGAGCACGCGCACGGGCTCGCCTGGCTTGTACTCGACGCCCGCGCGACAGATCGTGACGGCAAGCTGCTGCTTGATGACGCCCTGCTCGGGGCGGCCGTGCAGCAGCGCCAGGTCTGGCGCAAGGGCAAAGTACGGGCCAAACGTATGGACGTTCTCGATGATGCCGTCTATGTACTCGCTCTTGACATAGCCTCCGTCCACCAGCGGCTGCACAGCGACATGGATCGAGTCCTCCCAGCCCTCACAGGAGTCGACGATCTGCACGTTCTCGCGCTTGAGCATGTCTTTCATCGCGCCCATGGCCAAGCTCCCCCTCATCCTTTCCGCCGAGGCAAGGACCGCAGGACGGCATAGGACTCACCCGACCTCAGCAATTTCCCACTTGCTTCGCAGAACAGTCACATTATAGCGTAAGAATTTCCTGATCTCAACAAATCTTTTCCACGTATCTGAGCTTGTCGAAAGCTTCTGGGATGCCGCTTGTATAAAATATGGTGAAAGGTAGCGTAGTGCCTAGACGGTCGGGCGCAGGAGATCAAGTTGACCCGACCGGCATGGGCATCAGTCCGCACGTATGCTTGGAAGTGTCTGTGATTGTTTCGCCGCGAGCGCAGAGATAGGATCGTCCGTCTCCTTGAGGAAAGAGGCTCGATGGGGGTCGACGAGCTGGCACAACGTTTTGGCGTAAGCGTTGACAGCATCCGCAAGGACCTCCAACAGCTCGTGAGGGAGGGCCGCTGCGAGCGCTACTACGGCGGTGCGCGACGCGTCGATATGCCTGCCCCCACGGCAGAGAGAGCGGAGAGGAGCGCATCCTTCCCCGCCCCCACCGCACAAGGCACAGGACGAAACGCGCGTCCCCCCGACGAGACCTCTGCTCAGGAGGGGGCCTCTGCTGTCCCAGGGTCCCTGCGCGCGCCCGATCATGAGCGCGGGACTTTGCAAGAGGAGCTCATCGGCGGCCACGGGTCCACCCACGTGGCACGACACGCCTGGCCCTGGAGCGAGCCTACCCCGACGATGGAGCCCGTCTTAGCGAGAGGGGACGTGGACACGATAGCCCACGAGGCACGCCTTGCGGTGGCACGTCGTGCCTACCTCGAGATCAATGATGGGGATACGGTATTTTTGGACGTCTCCAGAACCAACGCGCTCCTAGCCGAGCTCATCGCCCACGGGAGGAAGCGGCTCGTCGTGACCACCAACATGATCGAGGCCATGCAGATACTCTCCAACCAGCCTGACGTCACGCTCATGGGCACGGGAGGCTACCTCAACGTCCAGCTCAACGGCTTTGTGGGCCCTGCCACCATTAGCATGCTCGAGCCCCTGCTCTTTGCAAAGGCGTTCGTCGGCGCGGACGGGGTCGACCTGACCACCTCCGCCGTCACCTCGCAGTCCATCGAGGGAGGGGAGGTCAAGGAGCGCGTCATCCATAACTCCTCCTGCCCGTTCCTGCTGGCGGAGGAGCAGAAGTTTGGCACCCAAGGCAGCTTTCGCTTCGCGTCGGTAAGTGACTTCTCGGCCGTCATCACCGACACGAGCGACGATGACATCCTCAATCGCCTGGCGCGCAGCGGCGTGCCCACACTGCACGCAGCATAGAGATGGCCGGCCCTCAGCCAAGCTCGGTCGCACCACTCGGTGACGTCGAGTGCACGATGTGTGCACCGCTCGGTGGCGCCGGGCGGCAGAGCATTTCCCGGCAACTGCGCGTATGCCGACTCCCGTGCCACTCGCTGTCGCCGAGTGTGCGGTCTGCGTGCCACGCGATGACGTCAAGTGGCACGCTCGTGAAAGCGGCCGCCCGCACCGCTACTGCCCGCGCACGTACTCCTTGAGCAGCTTGCCATCATAGCTCACCGCACACACGTACGTGCCTGTGTTTGGCACACCGGTGTTCTCCATCAGTCCCGAGCCCATCACGATCAGGTGGTCGCCCGCGTCGGCGAACTTGGCATGATAGTATCCCTCGGGAAGGGGTATGTCCGTCGTGAACTTGCCGCCCACGGGCACGAACAGGTATTTTGACGGCTCCGTGAGCTCTCCACGCTTTTTCACCTCGATGTATGCCTTACTTGTGGCCACTGCCCGAAGCGTCACATCCTCGTTCCCAACCGCATGATACACGCTCTTCACGCTGCCATCCTCGAGCGCGAAGACGGTTACGGCATCACCGTTCTCACCGAGAAAGTCGCCCCCTTCCGTGAAGCAGACGCATCCGTCAGCGACCATAGGGACCCCGATATCGCCCCATTCGCTCGTGTACAGCTCGCGGACGTCGCTTCCATCCAAGTTCTGCGAGTAGAGCGTACCCACAGACTTAGACGAGGACGTACTGCTGGTACCGGTCTTACGGACGAAGTAGGCCTTGTCCTTGGTAAGGGTGACGTTATAGCCAGATACGGTGCCAAGAGCCCGTTGGTTTGACCCGTCCTCGTCCATGGCAAGGATCTTGTGCGTCGTGATTGAGGACTCCTCGACCACAACATAAAGCGTATGGTCAAAGATGTAGGCATCCTTCACGTATTCGGTCGAGCCACCCGCACCGGACGCAAAGATGGTCTTCCTGTCGCTTCCGTCGAGCTTGATGCTGCAGACGTCGTACGACCCCCGCATCCCGCCACCGCCCTCATCAAGGTAGAAGTCATGGGCCCAGCAGAAGAACAGCCGGTCCCCACTTCTGCTGAAGTCCCAGGCAAAGGGTTCGTCGGCCTTCGTGCAGTCAACCCATAGGATGCGCTCTGGGTCAGCGCCGTCCCTCCCGATGCGGCAAAACCCGTTCTTTGCGGCAGAGAAGAAGTAGTCCTGGCCATCGACCGCCATACCAAGCATGCTGTCGGCATGGGCCGCGTCTTGCGTGTCGTCAGCTCCGAGGCCGACCACGCTCGCCCCCAAACGCGCATCTGCTCCGTCTCCCGCCGACCGTGCGGTTGGGTCCATCTGGAGCACCTGCCCGTCATAGTCCATCAGGCAGACCCTCGTGTGCCTCGTCTCGTTATAGTTGTACATCGTCACGACCAGCCCCGTGCCGATATCCTCGATGTCGATACCACCACAGGCATCACAGGGCAAGGGAACGGTACGCATCGGACCGCCCTCGAGCGGCACGATGCGCAGGTGCGCGATGATCGCGTCGCGCACGACCTTACCCGTGAAGTACGCCCTGCCGTTCGCGTAGACCACATTACCGAGGAAGTTGATCTGATCCTCATCCGACGCGTCCACAGGGTTAAAGTGATATGCTGCCTTCGCGTCGGAGCCGTCAGGCGCGATGGACATGAGGGACGTTGGCGTCCCGTAGTCATCCTCGACAAAGCAGATGCGGCCATTATGGGCGTCCAGTGCTCGAATGGTTATGGACGAGCTCACATAGAGCTGCTTGACGTCACTTCCGTCCAGCTTCGACGAGCAGAGCGTGTTCAGAGAGTCACGATCCTTGCCTTGGACAAAGTACAGCCGATCGTTGAGGACCACGGCCTCGCCATACGCGTCATAGACTGTCCGCTGGTTAGAGCCGTCCTCCGCCATCGACCAGATGACGTGCGACGTCCCATCAGAGCCTCCATCCTGCCGCCCGACGACATAGAGCTCACGATCGCGCGCATAAAGGTCGATGACCTCGTCCGAGCCTGCGTCGAAGACGGTTGTGTCGTTTCCACCGTCCTCGTTGATGCAGTGCACATGGTAGGAGCAGTCCTGCTGCTGCGGGGATGCCTGCGTCTCTACGAAGTAGACGCGCCCGTCTCCCTCGGCAAGGCAGGTGGGCGTCCTTAGGCCGTCTTGCGCCGGCTGCGGCAGCGGGCGGATGAGCTCGACGTCCGTCTTGCCCTCCTCGATCCGGCAGACACCTCCCAGCTCCTGCGACACGAAGTAACGGTAGCGCGCGCGGCGGGGTACGACAAAGATGGCCAACGCTATCGCCAACGCGGCGGTTGAGGAGACGAGCGCCATGATGAACAGAGCTCGACGTCTGTGCGAAGTGGCAGGCGCCGGCTGCGCGACGGCTGTGGGGCCGGGGACTGCGGACGGCTGCGTAAGGTCCGGTGAGCCGGCGACGCCCGGTACCTGCGCACTAGCGGCACCTGGCATTTGCACGGCTTCCATCGGCGCGCCACAGCGCGTGCAGAACCGCTGTCCCTCTGATACGAACGCCCCACAGCTCTCACAAAACATGCCTGCCTCCCATCAAGTGCCGCCCCGCAGCTAACCCCGCTGACACGGGCTTCCTCTCATGGTAGCGCATCCATCAGCATGCTATCAGCCAGAGATTGGCTATCGTCGCCCCCTCCCGCCTCCCCGTCGCCTTACCCCGCATCACCCTCGCGCGTATCACCCTCGTGCGCATGCGCAGTTTTACGACCCAACTTGCCATGTGCGCGTGTACAATCGATCGAAGGAGTGGCACGCAAATGGTGCGGCACCAACGCCACCCCCATCTGCAGGCAAGGAGAAAGGGCTTTGATGAAACCTCGACCTCACAGTCGATAACCCCTCGGCGGCTCCCCGTTGGTCTCGCCGTGAGGTACCCAAGGTGATACAAGCGTCGTGCACCCGTGCGAGGCACGTGACGCCCAACCAACAGAGGAGCTCGCATGATCTACCTGTCCCAATTGGTGGGAAACCCCGTCTATGACCTTGATGGCGAGAAGATCGGCAGGGTCAATGACCTCGGCATTGCCACGGGGGAGGTCTTTCCGCGCGTGACCTCGCTTGCCGTGGAGGGTCCCGGCAAGACCCCCTTCATGATTAGTTGGCGCAAATACGTTGGCAGCTTCAACGAGGACGAGATTCGTCTCAAGGTCATCGCGACAGACATTCGGTTCAGCTACCTACAGCCCAACGAGGTCCTCATTGCTCGCGACCTCCTGAACAAGCAGATCGTCGATACGCGAGGGGCCCGCGTCGTGCGCGTAAACGACCTCAAGCTCTCTGACACAAGCTCGTCGCAGCTTCGCCTGCTCGGCGCCGAGGTAGGTATCCGCGGCATCCTGCGATCACTCTCTCCTGCGCTCGAACGCATCGTGCTACACGCCGCGCGCGCCCTGGGAAAGCCGCTACCCGAGCGCATCATCGCCTGGAACTACATGGACCTCATCGAGCGGGACCTCTCCAACGTGAAGCTATCCGTCTCGCACAAGACCCTCGACGAGCTACACCCCGCAGACATCGCGGACATCATCGAACGACTGGACCCGCGCCTGCGTGGCCAGGTGTTTGCCCAGCTCGATGAGGAGCGCGCGGCTGACGCCATCGCCGAGCTCACCGACGACTCGATGGCTGCCGAACTCATGGGCGACTTGAACGAGGATGCCGCCTCACGTCTTCTCTCCGAGATGGATCCCGACGATGCGGCAGAGCTCGTGAGCGAGCTCGACTACGACAAGGCCGAGAAGCTCCTGCGTCTGATGGGCGTCAAGGAGCGCAGCGCCATCAACCAGCTTCTGGGCTACCGTGAGGACACGGCGGGTCGTATCATGACCTCCGAGGTCGTCTCGCTCGCAGAGGATGCGACCGCAGCCGATGCCGTGGCAGCCATCAGGGGACTGGACGAGAACTTCGAGTCCGTACACTACGTCTACCTCAAGGACGAGAAGGGCAGGCTCTCCGGCGTTGTGAGTCTGCGGCACCTCATCACGAGCGACAGCGAGACCAAGCTCAGCGACATCGCCTATGGGGACCTTGTCTTCGCCCACCCCGATGATGACCAGGAGGACGTGTCAAGGGACATCGCCAAGTACAACCTGCTCGCCATGCCTGTGGTCGACGAGAACAAGAGGCTGCTGGGCATCGTTACCGTCGATGACGCCTTGGATGTCCTCGAGGAAGAGCATGAGGAGGACCTGCAGATCGCAGGCGCAAGACGCAGCGACCCAGAGGGCCGTACGGGCTCACACGATATACTCTGGTTGCTCAGAAACGAGCTCTGGTTCTTTGTCTGGATGCTGGGCCTTGCCCTTCTCGCCCTCCTCATAGGCAGGGAGGGGCGGGGCATCGTCCTTACGCTGGGAGCCGCCATGCCGGCTGCGGTTGTGGCGGCCCTTGACTCGGTGGGCTTCGTCACGAACTTCTTCATCGAGAACGATCCCAACGACGAGGACACACCCTCGCTCGCGGGCTTTGCGTTCAAAGGCATTGGTCTTGGGCTCTTGTTCGCGGCCTTCGTGGCACTTGTGTCTATGGGGGTCTTCAGCGTGCTCTTTGCGGGCGACGCGTCAACGGCGCACATCGTCCGCATGGGCACCGCCAGCTTTGCCGCAGCAGCTGCGAGCATCGTGGTGTCATTTGTCCTATGCCCCGTCTACCTCATCGTCCTACGAAGTCGGGACGAGAAGAATCTCGACACTTCGGGCATCGCCCTGCAGGTCACGTCCATGCTCCTCTCGCTGGTAGTATTTTGCGCCATAGCCTTGGCACTTGCAGGAAGCTGGGGGAACTAGCATGGCCGCAGAGGAGAGAAAGGGCCGCCTCTCTCGCAAGGGGAGGCTCGCGCTGCTTGCCGCCATGGGACCCGGCCTGCTCACCGCCCTTGCGGGAAACGATGCCGGCGGCATCGCCACCTACTCGAGCGCAGGCGCGTCCTACGGCTTTGGCATGCTGTGGACCGTGCCCATCATGTGCCTCTTGCTGATCGTAGTGCAAGAGACCGCCGCACGCATGGGCTGTGCCACCGGCAAGGGCTTTGCGTCGCTCATCCGCGAGCAGTTTGGCATCCGCATCTCGGCGGTGGCGATGCTGGCCCTCATCGTGTCCAACTTTGCGGTCACGCTCTCCGAGTTCGCAGGCATCGCCTCGGGCATGGCGCTCTTTGGCATGCCTACCTTCGTCTCGGTGCCCGTTGCTGCCATAACTACCTGGCTCCTCTCGATGACAGGATCGTACCGTCGCATCGAGAAGATACTCCTGGCCATAGGCTGCGTCTTCGTGACCTATGTGGTCGCGGGAATTATGGCAGGTCCCAACTGGGGAGATGCCCTTTGGGCCACGCTGGTGCCGCAGGTCTCGACCAACCCGGGCTACGTGTCGCTCCTCGTCGCCAACATAGGCACGACCACCTCGCCCTACATGATCTTCATGGTGGCGAGCAACGTCGTCGAGAAAAACCTCGACGCGAGCGACATCCCGGGACAGCGCGCGGACAATGTCTCGGGTGCCATCGTGGCCGAGATCATCACCTGGTTCATCATCATGACGACGGGCGCGGTGCTCTTTCCCGCAGGCATCGCCGTGAACGACGCCGCAGACGCCGCGCAGGCGCTTGTGCCGCTCGCGGGACAGCACGCCTCCGCTATGTTCGCGGCAGGTCTGGTGGGGGCCTCGTTCCTGGCCGCCTGCGTCATGCCCGGCATCACCGCCGGTGCCGTCTGCGAGGCGTTTGGCTGGGAGCGCGGCGTAAACCGCAGCTGGCGGGAGGCGCCAGTCTACCATGGCACGATAGCGCTCATCACCGCCGCAAGCGCCATCATCGTGCTCCTTCCGGGAGCCGATCTCTTTGGCATCATGATGGTGTCCCAGGTCATAAATGGCGTGCTTCTGCCGGTGCTTTTGCTCTGCATGGTTAACATCGCAAGCGACAGGCACGTTATGGGTGCACATGTCAACGGCCGCATCTGGAACGCGCTCACCTGGTTCACGATCGTCGCGGTCATCATCCTGACCGTGGTGATGTTCGTCTTCCAGGCGCTGGGATATTAGGGGCTTCGTGATTGTGTACACTGTTGCGCCGCGAGGCCCGCGCGGGCGGCCCGTGGTGACGCAGGGGGACGCAATAGTGTACACAAATCGGCGAAAATGGCCTCTCGACGCCGTTCTGGGGCATTTGTGTACACTGTTGAGGCGCGGGGGTCGCGCGAGCGCCCCCTGGTGACGCAGGGGGACGCAATAGTGTACACAGATCGCCGAAAACGTCCTTTTGACGCCGTTCCAGGGCATTTGTGTACACTGTTGCGGCGCGGGGGTCGCGCGGGCGGCCGGGTGGGGATGCAATAGTGTACACAGATTGGCGAAAACGGTCTTTCGACGCCGTTCTAAGCCATTTGTGTACACTGTTGCGACACGGGGGTTGCGCGGGCGGCCGGTGGTGACGCAGGGGGACACAATAGTGTACACAGATCGCCGAAAACGGCCTCTCGGAGCCGTTTCGGGGCATTTGTGTACACTGTTGCGACGCGGGCTGCGCAGTGAGGTACGCCGAGAGCTGCGCCGCGAGTTGCGTCGGATGACACGAGCGCCTCAACGCCATGGTGTGCCGGCCACGCCCTCTCGGTGGCCGCCTCACCCTTGGTCGAGAAAACAGGTTCTCTACGTCCCGCTGCCTCGGGCCTTCTTGTACTCGTCCATGAACGAGCCAAACATGCCCTTGGTCTTTCCCAGCTGCCTACCAAGCGCTTTGGAGCCCTTGGCGACGGCCCTCGAGACCTGGGCATCCATCTTCTTGGCAACCTTTGACCCCTGGGCCTTGGCCTTGGCATAGCCCTCCCCTGCACGAGCGGCAACGCCACCGGAAAGCGCGAGCCTCTCCGCTGCGGGATCCACCACCATGCAGTTCTTTGAGCAGCCGCGAAGCATGGAGACAGGAATGGGCAAGGCGCCCACCAGAGTCTCGGCCACGACGCCGTCACCCACAAAGAAGCTCACGACCTGGCCCGTCTCACGATCGAACTCTGCGTCACTCACAAGGCCAAGCCGCTTGCCCTTAGTCGTGCGAGCATCCATACCAATCCACATAATGCAGCGATCCCAGTCAAGCCCAAGGCGCCTTTGGGCGGCAGCACCCGTGCCCCATCTTCTATCTGTGACAACGAGGTCATCCCCGCGCTGCTCAAGCGCATCGAGGGCGACAAAACGATCGGAGCGCCTCACCAGGCCGACCACGTCAGGCCGCTTAACCAAAAAGCCTACCACGCGCCTGCCGTCGGGATCAAAGACCGTCATGTGGATATGACCAAGGCGCTTGAGTGCGCCGTTCTCTCCCCTTGGTACATGAACCTTCATGCGCGTGAGGTCACTTAGCCTGAGCCTTGCCACGGCACGTCCCTTCACTATGCATCGCATGCGGAAGACGGGCGGACACGCGACTGCGCGTCCACCCGCCAATTTACCTACCCCTTACGACCCACGGCAAGAGAAGTGGGTTGCTCGCCAAGCGGGGATATTAGATGATAATCAGCTACTGGCTGTTCTTTGCCTCGTCCTCAAGATCGGTGGGTTCGCTCACATCGACAACCTCCACCTGTACGGACTGCGCCTCCTGCTCGGCAGGACGGTCATCCTCTGCACCAACTTTCTCGGCCACGGTGTTGACGGCATCCTGCACCTGAGCTGACGTCGTATTGACTGCGTCCGAGAGTGAGCTGCGCAGCTGGTCCATACGCTCGCGTGCAAGATCAACCTTGGCGCGAAGCTCGTCGGTCGTGGCGTCCACGCTGGGCCGGACATTGCTGATCTTATCACTGACAACGCGAGAACCACGCTCGTACGCATCGACTGCGCTATCCCAAGCATCGTTCATGGCGTCGGCAGCCATGGCACGACTCTCGGCCCCGGTGCGAGGGGCGAGCAATAAGCCGGCGGTGGCTCCAGCAACAGCCCCGACGATACTACCAAGGATAAAACCCAACGTTCCCTTTGCGCTCATGAACTCCTCCTGTCGGTTCCTGACTTGCCACGCCTACCTACGCACATAGTAATCGCTTGATGGTATCGAAGGCAACGTCAATCCCAAGCCTCCCTGCATACTTTAGCGTACTCTGTGCGGTCCGGGAATGTACTCCTCATACGCAGGGGCGGACGTCTCGTTTGCATCATCATCGACTCCTCCCTCATCGGAATCCGCGACTGTGGCGTCCTCATCATCACCAGAGGACTCACTTGACTCATCGTCCGAAACAGCCTCCCATTCCGCGAGTGGGATCGAATCTGTCTCAGGCGGCTCTTGGCTCCGCCTCAGGCCGCCACCGCCACTCTCGAGCGCACTGCTTCGCTCCACGGCTCTCTCGTAGATGGCCGTGGCCTCCTCGTAGATGGCCGTGGCCTCCTCATAGATGGCCTCAGCCTCTCTGCCAGGATGGCCCTCGTGGGCAAGGCGAGTGTCATCGCTCACAGACGTCCTCGCACGGTGGCGAGCACTGACCCGAGGACGCGACCTGAAGACGTCTCCCAATCGGGCCGAGTGCTCGCTGTCAGGCACGTCGCTTTCATCATCACGTGCAGCGACATGCGCTGCGGAGACGGCCGGCTCAAGCTCATCCTCGCCGTCTTGGTGCCCTGGTGTCTCCGCCTCGTCGCTCGCTCCGATATGGGATCTTCCCGCCACCTCGTCCGACACGCCCGCCGCATGCTTGGGATCGGGCGTAGGCTCCACGCGATCGGCACGATCGGGTTCCCTGCGATCGTACCGAGCAGCTGAGGCAAACTCGCTGGATGCGCTCACTGCATCGGTCCCTGCGCCTGCGGCATCCTGTTTGTCCGCACCCTGCTCGTACTTAACCCTGTCCTCTGAGGCGTCTTGCTGGTGCTCATCAGGTTCAGTCTGGTCTGTCCGCCCCCGCTCAGCCTGCCGGCGACGCTCCCAGTCCTCCTGACGGCGTCGGTCCTCCTCATACTTCTGCTCGGCCTGGCGACGACGCTCTGCCTCCTGACGGCGGCGCTCCGCCTCCTGGCGCGCCCGCTGTGCCTCACGCTCGGCTTCTGCGGCTGCCTCCTCCTCTTGGCGACGAGCGTCCTGCTGACGCTCATACTCGTCGAGGTCGACAACCCACGAGGGCATGGCGGCCTTACGGGCCGCCTCCTTCTCCTCGGCGATGCGACGAGCCTCCTCCTCGGCGGCCTTGCGAGCCGCCTCAGCCTCGGCCCTGACCTCTGCCTTAACGGCAGCGATCTCCTCCTCGCGCTTGGCGATCTCCTCCTCGCGCTCCTTGAGCATACGCTGGTACTCGGCATTGACCTCTGCCTGCAGCTCCTCCTCGACCTGCTGACGGTAGGTCTGCTCGTGAATCTCGCCAATGCTGTCCACCATGTTGGTCAGGCCGCCCACAATGGCGCTGACATCAGGCTGCGGTTCTTCGCCGCCGCCAAAGGCCCAGTTCGCAATCCACACCGCGCTCGAGAGCGCCCCCATCACCAGCACGTCGTCAGGACAGGAAAGCTCGATGTCAAAGCTTCGCTCGTCTCCCTCGACGGGATAGGTACGCCCCGAGGTGATGGCAGACGAGGCGCTCGACTGCGAGAGAAGCTCGACCGTCATGTGCTCGAGCAGGTGGGCGACCTCAGTGTCACCCATGGCATCCTTGAAGGTCTCGCCCCTGTCGCCCATACATACGTGCTCGACGATATGGGGCATAAGATAATAGATGCGCGTCGTGGCAACGAGATCCTCGCTGGTCATAAGTGGAGCTCCCTCGACGATGCGCACGCGCGCGGTCAAGTCCTCCAGACCAACCCTGACCCTCTTGATTTCTATGATCTGTGCCATGAGCTGGAACCTTCCCCTTCAAGCTCGCGTATACATAGAATGCATTGTACCAGTGCGCCTACAAAAATGCCGCCATTACCGCTACATCGTAACGCACGAAACGCCGCATGGTGAGAAGACAACACGCCATATGTTAGCGATTTTCTCCCTCCTCGTCCTGCTCACCACCAACTACCTGCTCTTCTTCCGTATCGGTAGGCTCTGGGGCGCTCACGCGCAACAACGAGACGCGCCTCCTGCGCATGGACTGAACGTGAAAGACATATCCATCGACCGTGAACTCGTCTCCGGGCCTTGGCAGGCCGTCGGCCACATCGATCACGAAGCCGGCGATCGTCTCGTACTCGTCGCTGTCCCTAATGGGCCAACCCAGCTCTATGGCGTCGTCCACCGAGAAGCGCCCGTCCACGAGCCACTCGCGCTCACCCAGTTGCGTCAGATACTTGTTATCAGGGTCAAACTCGTCCTCGATCTCGCCGACGACCTCCTCTACGATGTCCTCGACGGTGATGACGCCAGCGGTACCCCCATATTCGTCCACCACGATCACCATCTGGTCATGTGCGCCGCGCATCTCGGAGAGGAGCGGAATGATGTCTTTGGTATCCGGTACGAAGTCCGGCTTGCGCATGTACCGCTTGATGCCCTCGCCTGCGGCATGGTGGTCTATCGTGGGGCCTATAAGATCCTTGATGTGGGCGATGCCCACGATGCGGTCAATGTCCCCATGATAGATGGGGATGCGTGAGTAGCCAGTCTTGCGCATAACATCGAGCACGTCGCCAAGCGTGGAGTCATCCTCCATGAACGTCACGTCCACGCGCGGCACCATGACCTCGCGCGCCTTCGTGTCGCCGAGGTCTATGACCTCGTGAATCATGGACTTCTCCTCATCACTGAGCTCGTCGGAGTCGGTGACCATGTAGCGGATCTCGTCCTCGGAGACCTCCTGGCGGTCATCGGTACTCTTGATGTGAAGAAGCCGAGCCACGGCGTTTGCGGTCGAAGCGGTGAGCACGACGAGGGGACGTGTGAAGGTCGAGAAGCCGTTGATGGGACCAGCAACCTTCTTGGCCACGGCCTCAGCGTCGGCCATGGCGATGCGCTTGGGCACGAGCTCGCCTACTACTGTCGAGAAGTACGACACGACAAGGGTGATGATCACCGTGGCGACGCTGCGAGAGATGCCGCTGTCCATTCCCAGGGACTCCATCCAGGCCCCAAAGGGCTCTGAGAGGCTCGTCGCGGCAAAGGCCGAGCTGAAGAAGCCCAAGAGCGTGATGGCCACCTGTATCGCGGCAAGAAAGCGTGCGGGATGCTCGACGACGTCGGAGGCGATGGCGGCACGCACATCCCCTTCCTCTGCCTCGTGGTCAAGAAGGACCTTCTTCGCCGTTGATAGTGCCATCTCGGACATCGAGAAGTACCCATTGGCGATGGTGAGCAGGATGGTGAAGATGATCGAGAGTGCTATGTGCATGCGCGGATGCGCAACCTCCTAGGCAGGGTGCATATTCACTGCATGATAGCAAAGCTCGGGCCGCGACGCCGCCTGTTGGCGCTGTTTTTGGACCAAATTCCCCACTTGGCAACGATGCATATGGCATTACCACGAGAGGCGTAAAGATGCGCCTGTACGGGTTCACCGTTAAAGAGGAGAGAAATGAGTTGAGCAGGTGCATGGTACGGCTAGTGGTTAGTTAAGCCTGAGTTCCCGGCACCTCCGTAGCCCACAACTGGCAGCCTGATGGTGCCCCGGCCTGGCCCAGGGTGTGCCATCAGCGAGGCCCTCTGTCCAGACTGCGCTTTTCCGTGCAGCCGGGCCCCAGGCCGAAGCTTGCGGACCCTGGCGCAACCCCCCCGCAGCCTGGCGGGGGGTTGCTCGAGCGCATTTGCCCAGTTGAGCCACTTTCCATAGTGCCCCGCAGTCTGGCGGGGGGTTGCGCCCCGCGCCTCCCGAGCAACGGCGTAACGGAAAAGCGCATTCTGGGAGGTTAGGGTCACGGAAAAGCGCACTCTGGGGGTACCCCCTCACGGAGAGGCGCATTCTGCGCGACGTGGGAGCCGCAGGCTGCGCCTCTCCGTGAGGCGTCGGACCGGGATGCGCCTCTCCGTGAGGCCGCACGCGCGACCCTCCCTCGCGGCCCATGGGTCTTCGCAGCCGGGCGCAGGTCCTCAGGGCAGGCAAGGGCTCAGGCCTATGTCCAGCGGGCTAAGGAAGCGCCGGGAAGTCAGGGTAATGGGTCCCTTCCCGCCCTACGTCAGGTCGCAAAAGTGGAACTGGCTTCTGCCCTCGGCGTAGTCCCCCACGATCTGGCCATGGCCGCGCAGCTGGTACTTGTAGGTCACGAGCCCGTCGAGGCCCACCGGACCCCTCGCGTGGAGCTTGCCCGTCGATATGCCCACCTCTGCGCCAAAGCCGTAGCGAAAGCCATCCGCAAAGCGCGTCGACGCGTTCTGGTAGACGCCCGCCGAGTCAACGAGCCGCATGAACCTCTCGGCCGTCGCCGCATCCTCGGTGAGGATGGCGTCGGTATGGTGCGAGCCGTAGCGGTTGATGTGGTCGATGGCCTCGTCGAGGGAGTCCACCACCCTGACAAATATCGTGGGCGAGAGGTACTCCGCACCCCAGTCTTCTTGAGTCGCGCTCACACAGTCGATGAGGGCACACACCCGCTCGTCACCCCTGATCTCGACGCCCACCGCAGCGTAGGCGCCTGCCAGCAAGGGCAAAAAGCCCTCCGCAACGTCCCTGTGCACGAGGAGGGCCTCGACAGCGTTGCAGGCGGCCGTGTACTGACACTTGGCATCCACGCAGATGGGTATGGCAGACGACAGGTTGGCCGCCGCATCCACATAGATGTGACAGATACCGTCGGAGTGGCCCATCACGGGGATCTTGGTGTTGTCCATGATGTGACGCACGAAGGCGTTCGACCCGCGGGGAATCAGCAGGTCGACGAGGCCAAAGCAGCCGAGCAGCTCGTCTATCTGGGCGTGGGACTCCGCAAGCGCGAGGCAGGCCCCGGGAAGGCCTGCCGCGACGGCCGCCCCATGCACGAGCGAGAAGATCGTCCTGTTCGACTCCGCCGTCTCTGAGCCACCCTTGAGCATGGCCATGTTGCCACTCTTGAGGCAAAGGGCCGAGATCTGCACGAGCGCGTCTGGACGCGCCTCAAAGATGACGCCGATGACACCGATGGGGCAGCTCACACGCGTGAGCTCAAGCCCCTCGTCGAGCTCGCGGCGCAGCAGCACGCGGCCCACCGGGTCTTCCAGCCCAAGCAGGCTGTCTATGCCCGCGCAGACGTCTTTGAGCTTGTGCTCGTCGAAGAGGAGACGCTTGACCACCGCAGGGGCGGCGCCGTCCCTCTTGGCCCACGCCAGGTCCTCCGTGTTTGCAGAGAAGATGTCGTCTTTGTGCGAGAGCAACGCCTCCTTGACGCGGACGAGAGCGGCATCTCTTTGCGAGAGGGGCGTCGAGGCCATCGCGGGGCTCTCGATCCTCATCCTCTGCACCGTGTCGCGGATGGTGGTGTTGTTGCTGCCTGTGCCTCCTGCCATGGGTGCCTCCTCGTCTCCTCTTTGCACCAACGTCTATAGAACGTCTATAGTTTGACGCAGAGAATCTCGGTTGACCCCGTCCCGATGGAAGATTTATCGCGCTTGCAAACGAAGGCACGACAACTACGTACGTGCGCCGGCTCCCGCATACGTACCACTCGCCGCAGGGCCAAGCTCGCTCGGTATGCAGCCCCCAAAAGATGCCACACGAGGCCTCCGGACGAAGCACTCTCTCCCAGAGAAATCGTACAATGGAACCGTCTTGACTTGCCCGACGAACGCGCCAAGGCGCAGGTCGGACACGAGGCGAACATGCGCCGCACACCCACGCCCCACGCGGGGCGATCGCTAGAAAGGGGACCATCATGAGCAGGGTCAGCTACGACGTTCTGCAGCCAGGCGCGCTGAGCGATGAGGAGCAAGAGACGCTTCGCCGCCACTACCTGGTCTACGCCCAGGCAGAGCTCAGGCAGGGTCGCAAGTTGAGAGCCGACCTCGACCACATTTACGCCACGGTAGACGAGCTGGCGTCCTCAGGCAGGCTCGACCGCCTGGTAAGCACCATGCACACGAGTGCTCACGTGGTCCTCTTCTCGACCGAGGCGTCACGAATCTCGCTCGAGGAGTTCCAGCTGGCCATGCTCTCCGAGGGAAGGCCCGTGCGCATGGTGGGCGAGGACTCATCGGACATCAACGGCATCGGCGCGCTCAGCGAAGGCGACCTGCTCATCGTCGTGACCACCTCGAACGGCTTCGCCCATCGCCAGCGCGCGAACATCTGCAGAAGCGAGGCGCACAAGGTGATCATAACCGCACACGACGATCCCGAGCTTCACGCGGAGTTCGATGAGGTCCTCTCCATCGGTGAGGGGGCCAGTGAGGGCAGCCCCCTGCACCGCATCTATGCGACCTTTGGCGTGACGTACTTCTTCGACCGCCTGTTCACGCTCTACGCGAACATCTACGACCCAGAGCTGTAAACAACCCAAGGCTGTAGGCTCGAGCTCCCTTGCCAAGTCGGTGAGGAACTGAGGGTATGGGTTCGAGAGAGACCGCGCCTGTCGTCACTGCCACGCCGAGAAGTGCATGCGCAAGGAAAGTCTATCCACGCTTGGCATGCTCGAGCGCCTCGTCGGCGCTGGCCTGAGCCGTACGCGCCTCCTCGAGGGCGGCCTCGCAGTCCTTGACACGCCGGCTGGCAGCCTCGCACTGGGCGACGGCCTCCTGAGCTGCTGCCCTGGCCTCACCGGCGATCCACTCGGCATCGGCCAACCCCTTTGCGGCGGCGTCGGCTTGGGCCTGGGCGGCCTCGCCCTTCTGGATGGCCTCGCTCAGGAGCGCGGCGATGCGGTCCCGCTCGGCCCAGGCGTCTGCCGCAAGCCGGGCGAGCTTGGCAGAGCTATCCCCCTGCTCCCTGATGTGCGCCTCCTCGTCCCTCTGACGCCCCTCGCTCTTCTTGACGGCCGTCTTCGCGAGACTGAGCGCGTTCTTGGCATCGGCAAGCTCCTGTTCGCGCTGATCCGTGACCTCCTTGGCACGGCTCGCCTCTCCCTGCGCGCGAGCGACCAGCGCATCCTGTATGCGCCTTTTGAGTCCACCTTCGACCAGGAGGCAGGGCAGAAACTGCCTGAGCTCCTCGTGCCACCAGTACCAATCATGCGAGACGTCAAAGCCCCAGTACTCGAACGTCGCAGGAACGTCCCTCTCGGCCATGGCAGCGTCGAGCTGTCGCTGGGTGTCCGCGCCAGTCTCGCTGCCATGCTGGCCACAGACGAAGGCAAGCTGACGCTCGCGCAGGAGCGTGGCCTCCGCCTTGCGCGACGTGAGGTCAGCGAGCAGGTCAAAGGGTGAGAAGGCGCGCCATGGTTCGTCGAGGTCGCCCTCGATGAGCTGGTGCACGTCATAGGTACCGGAGAGCGCGAGCAGCCCCGAGTAGTCCTTGGGCCTCCTGAGCATGGCGATCGTGGCGTTGAGGGCCCCCATGCCCGCCCCAAGGACCAGCGGGAGCTCCTTGGGGCCACTGACCTTCTTGATGAACGTGGCAAGCTCCCCCTCGACGAAGGCAAAGAAGCCCTCGAGGTTCTCCAGGCGGTACTCGCGCAGCGCCCCGTGGGCATGCCAGCTCTCGCTGTCGGAGGTGTCCACGCAGAAGAGTTGGACCTTGCCGGCGTCGACGAGATCGGCCACAGCGTCGACCATGCCGTTATTCTCCCAGCTCAGGCATGACGAGTCACCCTCGGGAAACGCGATGGCCGGTCTGCCCTTGCTGCCATAGACGACAAGATCGAAGTCCTTGTTGGCCTTGTCGCCGTGAAGGGTGTAGTTCTTGACTTCCATGCTGTCCTCCTAGATAGGCGCCTGCCATGCTCGCGCCGCCCGAGCACCTCGGCGGCTGCGGTCTGTCCCCATTGTATGCAAGCTGGGGTGTGGTGCACGCCAAAGTCCGCCAGAGTGCCGGGCAAATCGGCAGCAGGTACCTGCGAACGGGCGCGGTAAGGGCAGCAGGCGCCTGCGGGTGGATACGCGACTGCGGCACGCGAAGGGCTAGACCAGCTTGCCCTGGCAGTGGTCGATGATGTGCTGCACCATCTGGGCGGTCCAGCCGGTAAAGTCATGCCTGCGCTCCACGAACTCGCCGTCCACCAGCTCGTCGAAGGAGACCTTCACCTTGGTGTAGCGCATGACCGTGGAGTTCTCCTCATGGCTCAGGCAGGTCTCCTCTCCCCGCTTCGCGCCAAGCCCCATCATGAGGTGCGGGTTGTAGAGCACGTGGGGTCGCTTCTCCTCGTCCTTCTTGTCCTTGTCCAGATAGACGCCTATCTGCTTGGTGATGCCAATCTGGTTTGCCGCCAGACAGGCACCGTCCTCTATGGACGCCAGCGTGTCGATGAGGTCCTGCGCGATGGGGGCGTCCTCGGGCGTTGCCCTCTCGCAGCGGGCCGAGAGAATCTCCTTGTCCTTGACCAGTTCTTTGATCACGGCTTCTCCTCATATATCGTCTCTGCCACTTCTCGCGCAGTGGCCGCGCTCGTCTCCCCGTCCTCTGCGACGACAGCGCCTACATGGCGGAGGACCTCAGCAGTGTAGTACAAGCGTGGGTCCCGCGCCATGGCATGTGTGTTTTGCGCCACCGCATGTGGGTCTCGCGCCATGACACGCCTTGCAGACCCACTCGACCGCAGGGATGGGACGCCCCCCAGAAGCTGCGCGAGCGGTGGTGCCACCCGCTGACCTATCCTCTCTTGCGAGGTGAGAGGGCATCGCTTGAGGCCCCAGCCGCCCCGCCTCAGGTGCCTGTACAGGATCTGGGGTACGCGGCGGAAAATGCGCGAGATTGCGGGCGCCAGGCCCACGAGGCCCGACCGTGCCACTCGATGACGCCGAGTGCGCGATGGACGTGCCACTCGGCAGCATCGAGTGGCACTGCATTTCTTGACAACTGCGCATATGTCGGCTTTCGTGCCACTCGGTAGCGTCGAGTGCGCGATCCGCGTGCCAATCGGCAGCATCGAGTGGCACGCCCCAGAGGCCGTCAGGGGGGAGGGGCGGCCCCGGACGACAGCACGGTGGCCATGATGGGTCACCCTTAAGCCCTGGCTGAGTCGCCCATCCCGGCAGGCCTACGCCTTGATCCTCCAGTAGCCCCGCGTTCCACCGACACGCTCTAGAATGCCAGCCCCCTTCAGATTACCCTGGACGCGTTGGATCTGCCTGCGGGTCATACCGAGCTCCTTCCCAAGGGCGACCGCACTCGCCCGTGGGTTGGCCCTTAGCGCATCCAGAACCCGTGCCCCTGCGTCCGAAAGCGGCCCTCCTGCGCCACCGGTGCCACCGCCAGCATTGGCACCACTATCGACACCATTGGCACCGACCACAGCACCCGCATTGGCACCGTCGGCACCGATGACACTCTGGCCGCTCGGAGGCTTGACCGCCGTGACGAGGGGCGCACCCTCACCGCCCATGCCGGGAAGGTGGAACCCCACCAGGCCACTTGTCTCGAGCTGGAGCGTGAGACGCACGCGATCCGGCTCGTAGAGCTCCTCGAGCAGCGGCTCGGGCTTGCCCGCGCTTCGAGCCCCCTCGCGCAGCACGTCGAAACCGCTACCAGCGCGCTCACCGATATTTATGAGGCTGAACATGAACAGCATGGTCTCGTTGCGCGGGTCAGAGACTCCGCCTGCCTCCACCTCGTCGAGGGCGATGCGGAGCGTACCGGGGTTCGAGGCGATGACACGGTCGGGCTTTCGCACGAGCACCACCCCCGTACGTCCGCTGTAGTCAGCGTGGACGAGCGCGTTCGTGAGGGCCTCGCGCACGGCACGATGCTGCGGTGTGTCATCGATACGACGCATGTCCGGCCCCAGGCGAAACGGCACCGGAAGACCTTCCGTGAGCATCCTGCTCGCCCTGCCCCAGAAGTCGAGGACGTTGCCCGACCAGTCGCCGCTATCTGACACGAGGCGATTGTTCCATCGATTGTTATCGGCAAGCTCCTGGCGACAGTCCAGCAGATAACGGGGAAACTCACTCACGATGCGCCACGCCTCGCCAAACATGAGCAGACCGGCGCGCGTGGGATGGAGCGCATGGTCGTCACCCGAGCGTGCGATGGCACCGATCCTCGTGAGGAACGCCTCGTCTGACAGGCCCGTCCACGGGTGCCCGGGACGTGTCGAGCGAAACAGGTTGCGATATCCCCGCACCGTCTCGCTATGCAGGTCATCGAGGGAAAACGCGTCAAGCACCGTCCTGTCAGCCGATTCCGGCGCGCTGTCGCGCACCATGGAGCGATAGGTCTCCTCCGCCACGTGGTAGTCGCCCTCGCCGCTGCGACGATAGGTACCCGTCCTGGGGTTGTTGCCCACGTACACCGGGCGCATGCGGCGATCGGCGCGGGGCACGTGGAGGAGGACGACCTCGCTCCCCTCCCAGTCCTCGACGGTCACGTCTGAGTCCACGAGAATGTTGGCGCTCGCACGTTGGGGGCTATTCAGTCCATCCCAGAGGTCCTTTAGCAGCGATCCGACGTCACCGATGCCCGATGGGACAGGTAGGCCATCGATACCTTCGACGGCCCCAAGGACCACGATGCCGCCATCGGTGTTGGCAAATGAGGAGTAGGTCTCCCAGAAGCTATGGGGAAGGCCGCCTTCTGCCCTCTTGAACTCGAGGCGATTACCCTCGCGATGACCCTTTAGGCTATCGACGTTGAGCATGGGCACCTCCCGCCACCAGCACGTCGCGTCTAAATTGACTCCCTCTGCCAGGCAGCCGTCGGCATACCATGCCCCGCATCCCAGCCACAATGCCACAACATGACGTACCGAGAAGGGCGCATGACAGATGCCATGTGGCGAAAATGGCCCCTTGACCGCCTGGCTCATCTACAGAGACGCCAAGCTCTTCCAAACCATCCCCTCATAAGAGGGGCGCCAAAGGACACCCCGGCAGCCTTGAAGCGACGTCGCGCAATATCTCCTTTATACCACAATTCGACTCGACGATATAATAGCCAGCCCAGGTTCCTCACGGCTCTGAAGGGCGCGAGAGGACTATACGCGAGCAAGAGGCACCTCTTCGCCGCGCTGTGCGAAGCACCCCCGCGCACCTGTCACGTCGCGCGCTACGCGAGCATGCGCTCGACCTCCTCGGGATCAAGCCCCAGCGACGTCGCTGCGGCGCGCGCGTCCACAACAAGACCGTCGCGCACGAGCCTACCGAGCGCCTCGGCCCTCCCCTCGGCTTTGCCCTTGATCCTTCCCTCGGCCCTGCCCATCTCGATCCCCTCGCGCCTTCCCACGGCGCGGATCTCCTCGACCACCCTGCTCATCGTCCCTCGCCCCTCCTTTGTGTGCCTGAGCCTGCGCTTCTCCCCGGACGTGGCCGGGAAGCGCGTCTCGTCGTACACCTCTGCCTCCTCGAACGCCCCCATGAGCGCGGCGACGTCGCTGCCGTCCCTCGCCAAGGCGCTCACGTAGACCTCGCGAAGGCCGCTCCCGGCGATCCCACCGGCCTCCCTCACGACCCTGTCCATATGATACGGCGAGCGGGCGGCTCCGAAGGGGTCGAGCTCGCCGACGAGTACTACGCAGACGTCCGGGACGTCCCCGAGGCGCCCTCCGGCGGCGTCCTGTCGGCCGTCACCAGGGAGGCGCAGTGGCGCGCTCGCCCCTGGTGGTCCCCGTGCCCCGAGCGCCGCGCCTCCACGCCCGCGAGCCCACCGACTGGGAGCTCGCAGAGGGCGTCAAGCACCGCCGAGCGCCACGCAGGCTCGCGGCGGCGACCTGCGGGGTGCTACCATCTCGAGACAGCAGAAAGATATAGTGGGATACAATTGCGTGCTCTCCAAGGCTCGTTCTTGGAGGATAGGTATACGCAACTCTCTGTTAGACCACCGTCGGCATGACGACGCCCCGCGTCTCCGCCACGATGTTGTCAGCGAGAAGACA
>ERZ773022.610-NODE-610-length-27982-cov-15.531887_pt1 | contig 27982 bp, 24 predicted proteins | sample MGYA00580839_ERZ773022 | MGnify/ENA primary metagenome ERZ773022 (study PRJEB29015, sample SAMEA2738020) | human oral metagenome | biome: human oral; feature: human-associated habitat; material: dental | place: China | collected 2044 ... | reverse complement strand
CCGGTTAGTGAAGAGCGGCCTGTAGTCGTACGTCGTCGTCCCATCATCCGCTTCCATTTCCCCGGAGCTTACGGGGCTCACCGGATTCGCCTGTTCCGTGGATTCGACGACGCTGTCCGGGTGGTTTGCGAGCGTTTCCGACACGAGGTTCCTCACCCCATCGGGCAGGGTCACGGGCTTCTCGCTGCTCCCAATGCCGTTGAGAATCCCTGAAACGGCTGTCGCCGAGGCGTAATCCTGGTAGGACCTCTCCTCCTGACTCATCACCGCCGGGTCCGATGAAACCCAGCCCTGGGAGTCGATCTCATAGGCCATCGTCGCCCAGTCGGTGGCCCATCCTTTCTCCTTCAGGGAGCCCCAGCCGACCAGATCCTGCACGCGTCGAACGGTCTCCTTCGTTTGCCTTAGCGAAGCGGGATCCGGCGCCCCCTGCCCGTCAGGGCGGGCGACCAGCCATTTCTGCGCCGCCTGAGGATTGCCGGTCATAGCATGGACGACGCCCGCGAGCGGATTACCGGAGTAAAGGTTCTCCGGGAGGAAGGGGGAGTCATTCGGAGGGTTGCTCAGGCGGTTCAACCAATCCCTCGGGCTGGTGTTGTCCCACTTCTGCGGCGAGTAGTTCTCCATGCGCTGGGCCAGGGTGGCCAGCATCGAGTCACTGTAATCCAGGCCCACAGACTCAGCCGTCCTGTCTCCGTTGCCGCTCCGCGAGGCCATCAGCATGCCGTTGAGAGCCTTGAGGCGTTCGGACTTGCCCTTCTCCTCGGTGGTATCCGCGAGCTTGTTGGCGTAGTCGGCCGCCTGATTGTCCGGCCAGGTGTACGATGCGGTCGCCAGATTATGGCCGAGCGCGCTGGTCAGATCCTGGGCGGCCTCAGGGCGCAAAGACCAGTCCGTCTGGTCCTTCGCATCCCTGGCCGTCATCTTATTCTGAATGTCCGCGGGCAGATCGAGAAGTCGTTCCGGGTCGATATCGGCCAGCAGAGCATTGGCGTAGGCCGGATCGTCCTGACCGGCCTGCACCCGGGCCAGAAGAGCATCCCAATCGTCAGGAGCGCAACCGCCCTTCGCATAATCGGAGAGCGAAGCGGCATCCTCCCGAGCCTGGCTGTCGGTATCAACATTGTTGGACACCGTCGCATTCTCCGCGCCAGCCTCTCTGCCGTCCCAAACGATATAGGAAATGGATCCGTTCGCGCCGGTGGTGGTTAGCCCGCTCTCAACAGCCGCATCCAGCCGCCTTCGCGGACTCGCGTCCTCGTCCTCCAGGTCAACGAAGGACAGACCGACAATGCTCGAAAGATCCGCTGAGGACGTTGATGATTCTTCATAATCACTGACATCGACGACATCATCCTCATTGTCGATCAAGGTGGTCTCGTAGCCTTTAAGGCCGTCGATCAGCGTCTGCAGCGCGTCAGGACTACGCAGACCGTCAGGATCAAAAAACACGTACGTCACCATGCACTCCACTTGGTCCTCGAGTCGATGACCTCAACGTACGTCGGCTCACGACTCCACTCATCCTCGACCGCGGTGGCGGCGTCGGCTGACCCACGATGGGGACCTACTTCCTGTGCGGGGACACACGTCAGTCTCAACACACCCTACTACCCGGACCCCGTCGTCAATCAACCCCTCCCCCTCGGAGCATCGCACCCCACCGCGCGGCATGGTGGGAACCGCACGCGCCCCGAGCCGCCGCACCGTCGTTCAGTCGGTGAGACGCAGGCCGCCCGAGCACATCGAGCGGCGGCTGGTGCGGTCGGGGCGGGGCCGGGGCCGGCGGCGACACCCTCCACATCTACACCACCACCCCAACAAATGAACAACCATTGCACTCAACAGACGCCGCGACCGACGCACATACCACCATCCAGATGAAGAAGACCAGCGGCACGCTCTCACGGACCCACTCTCCACCACCAGGACACGACAATCCGGACCACCATCCACGGTGGACCCACAGTGTCGAACGTGATAAACTACCAAATGTGAACAAGAGCTACTGACCTTGGAGTATCTCGTGCCTAACCTAAAACACAATGCTTACCGGGACAGCCTGGTCGCACACCAGACAACCGCGAACGAGTACTACATGGACATGTGCGGGGACGACGGGATGTCCAACCCCTGCTCCAGCACGACCAAGACCATCAGCGATGGGGCGTGGGTCTCACCGTCCGCGGACAAATGGTGCACCCATATGGAGACACTGGGTAAATACATCAAAGACTCCTTCGATCTGTACTCCGTCGATGTCTCGGACGCCGTGGCAGCGGAGCCGGAGGACATAGATGTCGATACTGATACTGACAACACGTGGAAAGTAGATTGGGTTGACCCCGCCACCTGGTGACCGGTCTGGTGAGCCGCTCCGTAGCATTCGACGAGAACTAAGCGAAAAGGACCGTCCGTGACAGAAATCAAAGCGAATCTGGACGATCTCCGTGCGACCGCCGCCAGTCTAAAGACCACGGCGACGTCCGTGGAGGACAGATACAACGACCTGTACTCAACAGCGAAGACGCTGGATTTACCCAGAACACATCTTCTGGGTCTGCCGGGTTACGTCGAGAGTCTGCGTGATGAGGCCTCGTTCCTGAGCGCCAAGGCCGACTGGCTGGAGATCGTCAACACTGGCGACGACGGCACCGCTCCCACCGGGACCGTCACCTACGAGATCCCTTCCGGCCTCAAAGATCCGACGAATCTGGCAAGCATGGAGCACTGGCTGGGGCAGGCCATCGCTGATACCGCCGAGGACCTGACTGCCTCCGACTACAAGGAGAACGATCCTCGCATGGAAGCCCTCCATCGTCAGATGGAGCGATGGAAGGACGACGAGAACGTCATGTCCTCGATGTACACCGACCTGGGCCCTGAGGGAGTCCTCGCCCTCACCCGGGCCGTCGGTGTGCATGCGACCAATCAGGCAAGCGAAGAAGAGTCGGAAACAGCGAAGACGCTACTCACAGACATCAAGGGAGGGCTGGCCGCGGCAACCAACAGCTGGCCCTCTTCCCAGGCCCAAGAGTTCGGTCGGCGACTCGTAAACTCCGCCAGAGAACCCGACCAGAACGAAGACTCTGATATTTTCGGATCAACCTCTCAAACAGACGCGCTCAACTGGCTTCTGTACAACAACACCGACGCCAGCAATGCCTTCATTCTCGGCGTCGCCGAGAAAATGGACGAGATCCAGCAGCAGGACAACGCTCAAGGAATCAGTGATGGTTGGTCCTGCGAACCACTCAGTTTCCTTTCCTCCGTGGTCGACGAGGCGGACAGGATCTGGATGTTCGACACCCCCTCGGTCGTCCTTCACGCCCTAGGTGACCATGGGCAGGCCGCTTACCAATTCTTCAATGGAAACGAGTATCGGTTGACTTACTGGCCCGCTGAGCACGACTACACCAGAGGAGATTACTCAGGTATTGCAGCCGCGCTGGACGCGGCCTCCACTACCCCGGCCGTCATGAGCAATGATCCGGCAGGCGCCGGCACAATTGCCTCCTACGGAGTCAACGGTCTCATGGGCCGCGACGACATCGGACCATACCTGGACAAAGATCCCAGCGGTCATTTCAAATTTTCTGGCGTACAAGGTACAGAAACCACGTCATCCATGGAACATATCCTTGAAAATTATTTGTTTTCCGTTGGAAATTCATACGCAAATAATGGAGGAGATAGAGAGACCCCTAAATCTGATGATGACGAAGATGGCGTACCCGACCAACTCTGCACAATCTACGGACCTGCCGGAGAGGCGACGCCAAGCGCTCCATGGTTCGGCACCGATGCTCTCAACAAAGCTCTCGGTCTCATCGGCCGTGATCCGCAATCCATGCTCAATATGCGTACGAGCGTGTCCAATGCCGAGACACAAGGAATCACTCCAGGAATGAACGATGAAAGTTTTGGAAGCACGATAACCTACTGGGCTGGGGTTGAGGGCGCCTTCTCGAATGCCATTGGGACAGGCGCCATCGATGATGCCGAGGCCAGAGACGAGTGCGCTCGGGCCTGGATCGAGCTCGGATCAACCGGCGCTGATCAGCTGACTGACATGGCACAAGGTAAGGGAGCCCCTAATGTAGCGGGGCTGGCTGCTGACGAGTTCATTGATTTACTCGCCAACAAGGCAAAGGATAGCTGGGCGAGTAACACGTCAGACGAAACAAAACGGCAGACCGAGCTGGCTGACCGAGCCTTGTTCGACTACCGGCTGAGGATGCTGTTCGCTTGCGATCAGGCCGGTATGAACGGTTACCAGGAGCGCGACGCGGACGGCAATCTGACACAGCCCTTAGACGAGGCCGCCGGCGCCGCCGCCGTCGAGCAATCAGACGGCAGTTATCGACTCATTACGGAGGATGAGTTCAACGCCCTGCCCGAGGATGAACGCTCCACGGTGGCGCAGACGCTCAACAGCCTGGCGAACAGCCCGAAGGGTCTGGCTGCTCATATGCTGTCCAGCGACATCGAGGACGCTTTCAACACCGAGTTTCTGAAGAAGTTCTGATGCGTTCGCGATGGTGGCGAGTGGTCGTGGTTGTTCTCGTAGTGGCCGTGGGCGTGGGCGTGTACGAGTACAAGGCGAGCACGCGAAAGAACGAGACGGAGAAGGACACCTCCCCCCTGCGTTCGCTGATGCTGACCCGTCAAGACATCCCCGACGCCACCGACATCACCTGGCCCACGGGGACGGAGCAGATGAGCATCTGTTACGCCGACTCCATGCTCGACGTCACCGTCTCCCGGACGCCCGAGACCTCCTTAACCATCGAGCGCATCGAAACCGGCGGCGCCTCCGTCACCGAAGCCCTCGTGCTCAATATCAACGAACCCTCGCCGGGCAACCAGGCCCGATGGCTGCGCGACGCCGTCACCGACTGCGACGGGATCACGTCAGCACAGCCCTACTTATGGCCCAGCTCGCCCACGCCCTCGTCAGGCCAGGACGTGTCCATGACCATCACGCTCCTGGACCCGGCCGGCCTGCCCGACGGCGCTTTCGGCTTCCACCAAACCGCCACCGCGACCCGTGCCACCACCGTCAACTGCGACATCCTGTACGCCCCCGTGATGCACGACGACCAACGAGGCATCATCATGGTGCGCACCGCCGTCCCCGACGACGGCACCCCCGCCCCCGACATCACCGACCTGCTCACCACCGCCCTCCACCGCGCCGACGCCACCCTCGACCCCGCTCAACTCACACCCCCGGCACCATCTCCGACCACCAGCCCGACGCCATGAGAAGAATCCGGGCATCCCGCCGACGGCCCCGCTGACACGACCGCCGCCACCAACCTGCCGGCAACCGCCTCAACCAGCGCCCTGCCCGGCCCGGGCGCCACCATCGCCCCGAGATCCATACGCCAAAAGGTGGCCCGAAGACACGGCGCGCGTCTACTCTGACGCTACTAGATGAGAGGAGGGCCACTCGTGGCCACGACCGACGATGAGACCGCTGAGCTTCTGAACCAACTCAAGCGCGCCTCCGGCGTCAACGACGAATGGTTGGCGCGCTGGGATTACGAAGCGTGGCGGCAGTGGGGCCGGGCGATGACAGCAGACCCCGACGGCCCCTGCCCGGGCGCCCCGGACTGGATGCAGTCGTTCATACCCCACTGGCATGACGTGGACTTTTTCTGCCCCCTGCCCTGCGTGGGCCGCGTCGCCTACTCCGAGGCGAACTGGCCCGCCCTGGCCGTCGAGCACGACGACCTGACCCTGTCCGCCGAGCTCATGGGCGATACGGCGCCCGATGTCAACGCGGTCAGCCGGGCCTGGGCCGTAGCCAGGCGCAACGGCGGACGGCCGGCGCTGACCGTGAGCCTCCTGCCGGCCGCGCCCTGGGGCCGCGCGGTCACCGGGGCGATTGAAGCCCTGTACGTGACGGACGTCGACGAGGACCAGGCCGGACTCATCACCGCGATCCTGGACCGCCGACCGGCCGCGCCCCTGCTCGTACCACCCGACGGCTGGGCCACCGGCCCCGTGCACGCGTGGGAGTGGTTCATCACCTGATTCGACGCGCCCGTCCTCCAACGGTTCCGCCTGATCGCGCCGTCGTCCCCGCCCCACTCGACCGGACGGGAACGACGGCGCACGTGATGTTCGTCCCTTCATGTGCTGAGGGTTGCCCTGTCCCATCGGCACCGCATAGCGTGTCCCCGACCATCTAGAGCAACTGAGAGACCTGGCTCGCGGACGTTGCAGCAACCCCCGCTTGCGGTGCGGGTGCTTCCGCCAGGACCGATGGAGGACTACGTGAGCGACGAAGAACCCTTGACGGGCGGGACCCTCGAAGGGTCGGCCGACACCCCGGGCCGACGCCGACAATGCCGCCGAGTCGACCGACTCCGCCGATGACTCCGGCCCCGCCGGGGACACACCCATGATCGTGCTACGCGACGTCCACAAGGTCTACCGCCTGCGCGACGGCTCGCAGGTCCACGCCCTGGACGGGCTGACCCTCGACGTCCCCGCGGGCTCCATCCACGGCGTCGTCGGCACCTCCGGCGCCGGCAAGTCCACGCTCGTGCGCTGCCTGACCGCCCTCGAACAGCCCACCAGCGGCGAGGTGCGCGTCGCCGGTCAGGACCTGACGTCGCTGAGCGCCCGCGGACTGCGTGAGGCCCGCCGCGCCATCGGCATGGTCTTCCAGCACGCCAACCTCCTCGACTCGCGCACGACCGCCCAGAACATCGCCTACCCCCTGGCACTGGCCGGCGTGAAGGCGGGCGGGCGCCACGAAACCGTCGAACGGATGCTCCAGCTCGTGGGTCTAGCCGACCGCGGATCCTCCTACCCCGCCCAGCTCTCCGGCGGCCAGAAGCAGCGGGTCGGCATCGCCCGCGCCCTGGCCGACCAGCCCGCCGTCCTCCTGTGCGACGAGCCCACCAGCGCATTGGACCCGGACACCACCCGCTCCATCCTCAATCTCATCCGCGACGTGCGCGACAGCCTGGGCGTCACCGTCGTCATCATCACCCACGAGATGAGCGTGGTCCGCCAGATCTGCGACTCCGTCAGCCTCCTGGAGGCCGGGCGGGTCGTCGAATCGGGCCCCATCGAGAACGTCGTGGCCCACGTCGACTCCCGGCTGTCCCGCGAACTCGTTCCGCCCCCGGACGTGCCCGACGCCGTACGCGCAGCCGACGACACCGTCATCGACGTGGCCCTGACCGCCCGGCCCGGCGAGCCCGCCGCCGCCCAGGTCCTCGCCCTCGCCGCGGACCAGGGAGCCGACGTCGCCGGAGGCGTCTTCGAGACGCTCGGCACCGCCCAGGTCGGGCGGCTCGCCCTCACCATTCCCGCCGATCGCGCCGCCACCGCAACCGGGGTGCTGCGCGAGGCGGGCGTCACCGCGGAGGTCCGCGCATGAACGCCCTGCTGACAGTCCTGCCTGACCTGCCTGATATGCACGTCGCCGCCGGCCACATCGGCGACCTCGCATCCGCCCTGCCCGCCGCCGGCAAGGGGCGCTGGATGGAGAACCGGGACCTGACCGAGAAGCTGTGGCCGGCCACCTTGGAGACCTTCGCCATGACCGGGGTATCGGGAATCCTGACCATCGCCCTCGGCCTGCCCCTGGGACTGGCCCTGATCACCACAGGGCCGCGAGGTCAGCACCGCAACCGGATCGTCTACGAGATCGTCTCGCAGATCGTCAACATCGGGCGCTCAATGCCCTTCATCATCCTCATGGTCGCCATCATGTCGCTCACGCGCTTCCTCGTGGGCAGCTCCATCGGCTGGCAGGCGGCCTGCGTGCCGCTGACCATCGGGGCCATCCCCTTCTACGCCCGTCTGGTCGAGACGGCGATCAACGACGTCGACCAGGGCAAGGTAGAAGCCGCACTCATGATGGGCGCCTCCGGGGCCCAGATCACATGGGGAGTCCTCGTGCGCGAGGCGCTGCCGACCCTCATCCAGTCAGCCACCGTCACGATCATCACCCTCATCGGCTACTCGGCCATGGCGGGAACCGTCGGCGGCGGCGGGCTCGGCGACATGGCCATCCAATACGGCTACAAGGGCAACGAGAGCGACGTCATGATCGTCACCGTCGTGCTCATCGTCATCGTCGTCGGCATCATCCAAGTCTGCGGCGACATGCTCAGCCGGCTGGTCGACCACCGCTGAGCCTCGGACCAGCCGGAGAACACGCCCGCCGACGCGGCACCCTCCCGCTCAGTGCTGGGTCTTCCGGCCCGTCACGCCGGACCCGCCCCACCACCCCGCTTCTTCTCGCGAACAGGAACATCATGACCACCAGCATCTCCCGCCGTGCAGTCCTCGCCGGAGGCCTCGTCTCCGCCGCCGCCCTGACTCTGGCCGCCTGCGGCAAGAGCGCCAGCGGCAGCGAGGTCGACGGCATCACGGTCAAGGACGGCGTCGCCACCATCTCCATCGGCGCCACCCCGCAGCCCCACGTCGTCATCCTCCAGTGGATCCAGGACAATCTGGCCGCCGACGCCGGCCTCAACCTGGACATCATGAGCATCGACGACTACCAGGTGCCGAATGCGTCACTGAACGACGGCTCCCTGGCCGCGAACTACTTCCAAACGCCCAATTTCCTCAAGCAGCAGATCGACGACAAGAACTACGACCTGGTCTCCATCGCCAACGTGCACGTCGAGCCGCTGGGCATCTACACCTCCAAGGGGTACACCTCCGTGGACCAGGCGGCGGACGGGGGCAAAGTTCTGCTCAACAACGACCCGGCCAATATGACGCGCGGTTACCGGCTCCTCGAAACCGCGGGCCTCATCACCCTCGACGACTCCAGCTCCGAAACGCTGACCGACACCGACGTCACGGGCAACCCCAAGAACCTGCAGTTCTACCCCCTGGACGCGGGACAGATCCCCGCCTCGATGCCCGACGCGGAACTCGCGATCATCAACGGCAACTACGCTCTCGGCGCCGGACTCAAGCCGAGCGAGGACGCACTCGTCCTCGAGCAGGGCGGAGCTGACTCGCCGTACGCCAACGAGCTCGTCGTGCGCACCAAGGACAAGGACAACGAGTACCTCGTCAAACTCGCCGAACTCATGAACTCCGACGATCTTAAGAACTACATCGAGCAGACCTGGACCGACGGCTCCGTGGTCCCCGCGTTCTGACCGTCGACCCCATCGGCCTCGCGCCGCCCGCCGCCGACGCATGCGAAGATGCCCCCGTGACGCAGCCTCCTACTGAGACACCCGCCGATCGTACGCGGGCCCCGACGCCGCCCCCGGCCCCCTCCCTCACCACCGACATCCTGGGGGAGCCGTGGGTGGCCCGGCGGATCGCCGTCACCCCCGACGAGGCCGCCGCACCCGGCGCCGACCACGCCGTTCTGGTCCACCAGCGCGGGGCGGTACCACCTGCGGGCGGGGCCCCGCGCCACGAGCGGGCCGTGCTCTACCTCCACGGCCGCAATGACTTCTTCTTCCAAACCCACCTGGCCGACGCTCTCCTCACCGCCGGCTACGAGTTCTACGCCCTGGACCTGCGCGCCTGCGGGCGGGCCGGCGTCGACCACCCCTCCCCACACGACGTGCGCGACCTGCGCGTCCATGACGAGGAGATCACCGAGGCGCTGCGGATCATCCGCACCGAGCACGCCCACAGCGGCGACGTCGTTCTCAACGGCCACTCCACGGGCGGGCTGCTGGCGGCCATCTGGGCGGCCGACCACCCGGGAAGCGTGTCGGCGCTCGTCCTCAATTCGCCGTGGCTGCAGCTGAACTCCTCCGGGCTCGCACGCTCTTACGGGTCGGCCTACGTCGACCTGATCTCGCGGCGCGACCCGGAGAAGATCATCGACGATCCGGCGCAGGCGCGGGCGCGCAAGCGGGCGCGTCGGGCCGCCGACGCCGCGACCGCCGTCCCGGTGGACGCCGACCCGGGGCCGATCGGCGAGGATCTGTACGTGCGGTCCCTGCACCGGCACTGGGGCGGGGAGTGGGATTGGGACCTGCGGCTCAAGCCATCGCCGTCATTCCCGGTGCGGGCGGGCTTCCTCGCGGGCATCCGCAGGCTCCAACGGGAGGTGCGCCACGGGCTGGGGCTGAGGATTCCCGTGCTCGTGTGCTGCTCGACGACGACGGGCGGGCCCGGAACCGACGCCCGGGAGGCGCGCCGCAGCGACGTCGTGCTGTCGGTCGAGCAGATCGTCGAGCGCGCCGGCTTCCTCGGGTCGGATGTCACCATCCGCCAGATCCCGAACGGAGTGCACGACCTGGCTCTTTCGCCGTCCCCTGCCCGTGAGGAGTATCTGACGACGGTGACCGAATGGCTGACCGCGCGCCTGGGATAGCTGCGATCCGACATCGGTGACGGGGCGCAGCGGGACCACTCGCCAGCCCTGCGGGCATCCCCGCGCGCATGCCGGCCCGACGCACTCGCCGCGCCCGCCCCCGTCAGCCGCGCGGGGCCGTCAGCCGCGCGAGCGCCGGGGCGAGGGCGTCGCACACCCGTTCGACAACCTGAAGCGTGTCGACGAAGTCCTCCACCGTCCCGTACCAGGGGTCGGGCACGTCCAGGTCCGGGCGAAGGCGGTCGCCGGCAGCGACCCGGCGGCGGGCGTCGCGCGCCGCCGGGTCGAACTCGCGGAACATGCGGATGCGGTCGGCCCGGACGCCGAGGCGCTCGGCGCGGCGCACCAGCACGCTGCGATGAGCCCGGGTCATGGCCAGCACGAGGTCGGCGCCCGCGAGCTCGGCGTCACCGATCCGGTGGGCGGCGTGGCCGGTGATAGCGGCGGTGACGGCGCGCGCGGCGGCATCGGACCCGCGGCCGTAGCCGCGCTCGGCCAGCAGGCGACGGGCGCGGGGGTCGATGGGGTTGCCGTGCTCCTCATCGGAGACCCCGGCCGAGGTCACGACGACGCCGCCCCGCCCCGAGGTCGGAGTGCCGGCCGCTGCGAGACGGTCGATGAGAACGACCTCGGCCATGGCCGAGCGGCAGATGTTCCCGGTGCAGACCACGGAGACCGTGTACGGGCCGTCGGGGTCGCGGGGAGCCGGCAGGACGGAAGGCGTGATGGTGTCTGGCACGCGGGTCAGGCTCTCGCGCTCGGGCGGCCCGTGGCAAGCCGAAGCGGGGCCTCACAGCGCACCGGGCGAGCCGGGGTGAGCCGGGGTGAGCCGATGGGCGCAGCGGCGATCGAGGCGGACGCCGCCGCGCACGTCCCGACGTGAAAGGCTGCCCCCATGCCGACCGCCTCGACCGCCCTGACCGCCGTGACCATCGCCGTCGTCGTCACCGCGTCGGCGGCCCTGGCCGCGGGGCCCGCCTCCTCGGCGGCCCGCGCCTACACGGCTCGCCTCGACGGTCCGGATGCGCCCGAGAACGCGCCGCGCGTCCGACGCCCCCGACTCCTGGACCGGCGCCCTCAGGCGACGGCCGTCCTCATCCTGACCATCCCAGCCGGCTGGTGGGGTGCCCGCGCCGGAGCCCTCGCGGACACGGTGACGGCACTCCCCCTGGTCGCGATCCTGGTGGTCGCCTGCAGCGTCGACGCCGTGTGCCATCGCCTGCCCGACCGGCTGCTCGGCTGGGCGGCCCGCTGGCTGGCCGTCGCCACCGCAACGCGCCTGGGAGTGGACCTGGCCGTCGGCGCGTCCACCGGGCGGGCGATGTGGCCCGCCGGGCGGGCCGGGATCATCGCGCTCGGAATCGGCGCCGTCATGCTGACCATGCACCTGCTGCGAACCGGGCTCGGATTCGGCGACGTCAAGCTCTGCACGCTGTGCTCCGCATGGCTCGGGCAACTCGACCCGTGGACGCCCATCACCGGCCTCATGCTGGGATTCCTCCTCGGAGGGCTGGCCAGCGTCGTCCTCCTGCTGCTACGCCGGGCGAAACTCAAGCAGCACATCGCCTTCGGCCCCTACCTGGGAGCCGGCGCCTGGCTGGCGTGGATGCTCGCCCTCGCCTGAGTGGCCGCGCGTCACTCCTGCCAGAAGTGCTCGACGTCGACGGTGCCGCCGGCCTCAGGCGGCGCTGAACCTCTTATTGACGCCCTGGCGCGTCATGCCGAGGATATCGCCGATCTGCTGCCACGAGCGGCCATTCTCCCGGGCGCGGGCGACCGCCTCGTCGAGCTCGGCCTCCGCCGTGGCGAGCCGGAGCTGCGCCAGTGTGATCGCCATGAGGTCGGGTGCGTCCGTGGAGGCCACCGGGGCGGCGCCGTCGGACTCGATCTCCCGGAGCATGTCGTCATTGCCTCGCATCTCATCGCCTCCTGAGGTATTTCGGCCGTGCCTTTATCGCGTGGAAAACCCGACCGCTCACGTTAACCGCGACCTCAAGCAGGTCCCCCGAGCGGCTCGGCCCGATCACCATGACGTAACCCTCGTAGTAGTGGATCACAATCGGATTGGACAGGGCATGGTCGATATCATCACGGCCGACACCGTGTTTGAAGGCGCTCGGCTCGAAGCCCACGTGGTAATTGTAGTTGTCATTCATACGGTGAGCAAGAAGCTCACCGCACGTGCCTCGGGCCCGCCGATCGCTCGAGCAGCAGAGGCTGCGGCCGCGCGTCACTCCTGCCAGAAGTGCTCGACGTCGACGGTGCCGCCGGCCTCGAAATCGGTTCGCACAGCCCGACGGAAACCGCCGTCGTGCAGCCAGTCCAGGGCGACGGCCGCCAGGCCGTACGCGCCGTCCACGGCCGCCGCGTCTCCGGTGGCGCCCCCGGCCGCCCGCTCCATCTCGCGCGTGTGCAGGGCGACGCCGGTGCGATCGGTGACCTTGATGAGCGGGTGAATGCCCGGCAGACGCTGAGAGACGTTGCCGAAGTCGGTGCCCGCCGCGATCGTCTCGGACACGACGCCGGCCGGCAGCGGGTCCCGGCCGCGCTCACGCTGGGAGCGGACCCAGGACCGCCCCAGGGGCCCGTTGGAGCGCACCGGCATCTCGTTGGTGTAGGGCGGGGTGATGATCTCCAGACCGGTGCCGGTCATGAGCGCGGCTCCGCGCAGGACATCCTCGACGCGCCCGACCAGATCCTTGAGGGTCTCGGGGTACTTCGAGCGCACGAAGATGTTCAGCTCGCTGCGCTCGGGAACGACGTTGGGGACCCGTCCGCCGTAGACGACGACGGCGTGGAGCCGGTCCATGGGAAGGATCTGCTGGCGCAGCAGGCCGATGCCCATGAGCACCACGGTGGCGGCGTCCAGGGCGTTGCGCCCCATGAAGGGCTGGGAGGCGGCGTGCGCGGGCACGCCGGTGAAGACGGCGCGGATGCGGCGCACGCCGAGCCAGGTCTGGTCCACCAGGTCGTAGGCGTAGGAGTGGGTCTGGATAGCGGCGTCGACGCCGTCGAGCATGCCGCGTCGGGAGAGGATCTCCTTGGCGGTGTCGGGTTCCTCGGCGGGGGTGGTCTGAAGGACGACGCGACCGGGCAGGGCCGCGGGATCGCGCCGGGCGAGCTCGACGAGGGCGAGGAAGGCGCCCACGGAGTTGGCGCACATGACGTTGTGCCCGCAGGCGTGACCGATGCCGGGCAGGGCGTCGTACTCGGCGAGGATGGCGATGACGGGAATGGGATCCGATGAGGGCGCGGCCGGCGCGGAGTCGGCCGGTACGGCGACGCGGGCAGCGGTATCGCAGACCGGGGCGGAGACCACCGGCCCGGGGTCGGCCCGCGTCGTCGGGCCGACCACAGCCCGCAGAGCGGTGTCCATGCCGTAGACGCCGACGGTCGGCTCCACGCCGTGGGCGCGCAGGAGCCCGGCGACAGCGGCCACCGCATGGTGCTCGGCATAGCCGACCTCGGGGTGGGAGTGAATATCACGGGAAAGGTCGACGATCTCACCGGCGAGCTCATCGACCGTCTCGGCCAGGGCGGCCCGCAGGAGAGGCGGAGCGCCATCCCCCTCGGACAGGGCAGCGGCGGGGACCGCAGCGGCGGCGCGGGCGGCGGTTTCAGCGGCCATGCGGTCCTGGACCGCGCAGCAGGGCTCAGTGGGGTGGGACAGATCACGCATGGCTCCATCATGCCCGACGCGCGCGACGGGCAACCGCACCGCCACAGTCGGGCGGATCCCCCGGCTTTCATCGTTCCGTGATAATCACGATGGCGAACACTCCCTCCCGCGCCAGCACCCACGCCATACTTCCAGGCATGGTTCCCGATCATCGTCCCCTGGCGTCCCGTCTGCGCTCGCGAATACCCTGCGCCCGTCGCGCTCTGCGCACTCTCCTCGTGGGCGCACTCGTGCTTCTGGTCGGCGCCGTCGCCGCCAGGCTGCTCTGGCCCGAGCACCCCGGCCTCGACATCGTCCCCGTAGAGAACGGAACGGGCGCAGAAGGCCTTCCCGACCTTCCCGCGGACATCACCTATCGCAGCAGCGCCGGGATCATCGCCGCCTGGCTGCTCAGCCGAGCGAACCGATACCTGCAGGAGCTGGAGGAATGGGATAAGTCCTCGACCGTCGGGCGCCGGGTCACCATGAGACTGCATCTCGCACTGGCGGTCGTCGCCCTGGGACTCGGCGGATGGGCCGCCGCAGCCTCCGTACGCCGATGGAGCACGGTCGTCAGCACCACCGGGGGTGGTGTGACGGAGATCCTCCTCGTCGCTCTCGTGCCGATCGCTCTGGCTCTGGCAGCCGCCACCACCGCACTGCTCAACGTTCTGCGCCCGGTCTCCAGCACCGAGCCCCTCATCCTCAGCAGGCGGGAACGACCCGTATGGTGGGCAGCCGTCCTCACCCCGGTGCTCGCGCTGGCGGGGACCGTCGCCGTGGGGCAGGAGTACTCGGGATCGAACGACGTCTTCACAGCCTCGAAGGCTCCGGCCCAGGACCAGCCGGTCGTTCCGACCAGCTTCGCCCCCGACCCGGCCTGGACGCTGGACGTCTCCTCGCTCCAGGACATCGTGGCCGGCGCAGCGGGCCCCGTCATCCTCTCCTCCGACGGCGTCCAGGGCCTCGACCCCGACGACGGCTCGGTGTCCTGGGAGTTCCGCACGCAAGTCGATCCGCAGTGCGACGACTACGGCACCGAGTACGAGAGCGAACCCGCCGTCAGCAGCTCACCCTGTCTCATCACGAGCCCCGACCGGCGGTACGTGGCCGTGCACCTGCCCGGACCCGGGGCTTTTTTCGATCGCCTCCCCGAGCAGAGGACCGTCGTCCTGGACACCATCTGCGGTCAGGTCGTTTTGGACCGTCTGAATGACAGGGGTGATGTCCACCACCAACGGCTCCAGCTCACCGACAGTGCCGTCCTGGACGGGTACGACGTCTACAGCCTGGAGGACGGCTCGCGACTGTGGACACTGCCGCAGGCGTTCTCGTCCTCTATTGACTACTCGGGCACGGCCGGTCATTCCTCCTTCATTCTGGCCTTCGCCTACAGGTCCAACGGGCTCGGGCAGGAGAGGAGCGCCGCCGTGTCAACGGCAAAGCTCATACTGGCCCCGCAGTCGGACCCGTCGGCGACGCGAACAATCGTGAATGTCCTGACGCCCCAGTTCTGGAGGGGACTATCGAACTCCGGCTGGGCCGCCGTCCTCACCGACGGCGGAGCCCAGGCCGTCAGCCTCGACGCGCTCGCCGGAGTCAACGACGCGGATACCACCCGCACGGACCTGGGCGCCGCGGTGGCCCTCAACAGGCAGGCGAGCCTGGCATCGGGTCTCCTCGTCACCGTCCCGCCCCCTCCGGAGGACACCCAGTGGGAGCAGCAGAAGGACGCGCACCAGTCCGACGCCACGTCCCCGAGTATGGTCGCCGCGGTCTTCGACCCGGCGACGGGCGACGTCACAGACGCCGCGCACACGCCGGGCCTGGCGGCCGCAAGAGTCGGCATCACAACCCATGCGACGGGCGACGCCGTCGAGAATCGTCTGACCATCGTTGCGGGGGACGGCGGTGCGGGCGTGTCGTATCCGGTGGACGCTGCGACGGTTCACTCCGCTTCCGACTCCGACACTTTCAACTCCCAGCTCTACGACCTCGAGCAGGACCGCCTGTTCTCCTCCTCCCTCCGCCAGTCGGGCATCACCGCCCTGAGCACTCCGGGAGCGACACTGGTCGTCCAGACGGTCGACTCATCGACTTCATCGAACCGCGTCTCGAACCGCGTCTCGAACCGCGTCCGACTCTTCGCCTTCCCGGAAGACGCATCCGAGACCTCCTGAAACCTGCATCGGCCGCGGCTTCGCACTCACACCTGTGGGTGCCGTCGGCGCCGCACGGCGCGCTCGCGCCACACCCGCAGTGTGGCCGCGGGACCGATCGGGCCCAGACCGCCCAATGAATCGTCCACCAGCACGGGCACACCCTCGAGCCGGTCGGGAACGAACTCGCGGCCGCGCGTGACGACGAGGGTGAGGTCGCGCAGCACCCCCAGCCCCTCACGCGGGTCCCCCGCCACAGCGATGATGTCGGCCTCGAACCCCTCGGCCAGCACCCCGGTGACCCCGGCGCGGCCGATGGCCGCCGCCGCCCGCGACGTCGCCGCGAGGATGACCTCGGTACGAGGAAGACCGACCCACTCCAGCGCCTCCAACCCGCCGACGTAACCGCGCTGCGGCACCCCGGGAATGCCGGCGTCGTGCCCGGCGACGATCCGCACGCCGTGCTCCCACAGCCGGCGAGCGGGCGGAGCGTAGGAGTCATCGCGCCGGAGCATCCGCGGCATGTCGGGGGTGATGGTGCAATCGACGTGCACACCGGCGCGCGCCATCTCGTCGGCCAGGGCCGGGTCGAACTCGCTGCGACCATCCGCGGTGATGAAGGAGGCGTGGGCGACGTAGTCGACGCCGGCGCGCACGGCCCGCTCGATTCCCTGGGCGCCGTGAGCGTGCGCGGCCGTCCACTTGCCCAGACGGTGCGCCTCGGCGAAGAGCACCTCGAGTTCGCCCCCGCTGAACTGGGCGAACCAGGGGGCGGAGCCGCCTGTCATGAAACCGCCGGTGGCCATGACCTTAATGGTGTCGACCCCCATCTTGTGGTGGTGGCGCACCTCATGGCGAATCTCGTCGAGTGAGTCGACCTCGGCGCCTGCATGGTAGGAGTGCCCGCCGGTCGTGGTGATCTGGGGACCTGAGGCAATGACGCGCGGCCCGCGCACGTCCCCGTTGTCGATGGCGTCGCGCACGGCAACGTCGATGTAGTGGCGCGCCCCCAGGCTCTGGACGCTGGTGACGCCCACACTCAGCAGCTCACGGGCGCTGCGCGTGGCGTTGAGAGTGAGACGGGCGATCTCGTGCGGACCGTAGTCGGGGTATTCGACGTCGGTGCCGGAGGTCGGCAGGTGATCGTGGGTCTCGATGAGGCCGGGCATGAGCGTGGAGCCGGGCAGGTCGAGGCGTTCGACGTCGGTGGCGACCAGGTCGGTCCGGGAGGCCAGGCGGGCCTCGGCCTCGGCCGCAGTACCGGCGAACAGGATGCGCTTGCGCCGCAGCAGCACCGCTCCCCCGCGGCCGGCGCGCCGGGCGGCCCCGGCGTCGGCGGCCCCCTCGCCGTCAGGGCCGACGGCGGGTACGTCGCCGAGAACCTCAAGGGTGCCCGGGGCGTCGCCGCGGCGCCCCGTGATGAGACGGTCGGCGGTCACCAGGACGGTGGAGCGACCGTCCAGACGCTCCCTGCCATCAGTGGGAGGGGTGATCCACCCGGTGATCTCACCGGGTGCGGGAGGGCCAGGGAAGGGTGGGGTGGGATTGTCGGTCATGATGCCAGGATCGCAGGTTTCCGCGGGCCCGGCTCTGTCGCCTCGGCAACAGGACCCCGCGCGGGACCCGCCCCCGCGAGCGGGAACAACCGTCACCACCGACCGCCGGGAAGCGCCCGTCCGCCCCCGCCCCTCCGCGAGCGCGGTCAGCCGCGGGGCATGATGAAGGAGCTGCCGAGGGCGAAGGGGAATCCCGGTTTGAGCACGGCGTCGGCGACCGGCTGGGCCAAGTCGATGAGGCCCTCGACCTCGAAGCCCGGTTCGCCGTCGGGTTCGGCAGTGGTGAGCAGTTCGGAGTAGGGCACGTCGAGGTCCAGCAGGGACATGCCGTCGGCGTGGGCGGCGTTCTCCCACCGGCCGGTCTCCATGTCGAGCAGAGTGCCCAGGTGGAAGTGCATGACCTGGTCGGCGTCGACCTCGCTGGGTGCGCTCAGCACGTGGTGGGGCTCCGGATCGCGCGGGGCGCGCAGGGTGAACAGGAGGATGGCGCCATCACGGGCCGCGCGCAGCATGAGTCGGGCCAGGTGGACGGTGAAGCCGGTGATGTCGAAGTCGGAGGAGCTGGAGCCCATGGCCTCTTCGACGGTCAGTGCAGGGGTTAGGGGGACGGCGGCGCCGCGGCGCGGGTCGTTGAAGGCGCGCCGCCCGGTGGGGGCCTCGGCGCGCAGGCGCAGGATCGGGCCGGACTCGCCGGTGGCGGCGGAGTCGGCGGAGTCGGCGCCCGGTGCCAGCAGGGTGCCGGTCTCCACGACCTCGACCCACCCCTCGGGGGTGGGTGAGGGCCCGGGTTCGGTCTCGACCACGCCCAAGCCGAGTACGGTGGCGAAGTCGGTGCCGTCGGTGGCGCGGTGCCAGGTGATGTCGGTGCCGTCGTGCCAGATGGGGACGACGCCGTTGAAGGGTACTCCGAAGCGAACGTGCTCGGGGGCGGCGTGCCGGCCCCGAGCGGGCGTGGCGGCGTGCCGGCCGCGGACGGGTGTGGCGGCGTGCTTCGGCGTCCTGCCGGTAGGCGGATCAAGCGGGCCGGTGTCGTCGTGCTTCCCCAGGAAGTACTCGCTCATGGTCGCAGCCTACGGGGCGAGTGCGCGCCCGGCACCCGTCCGGGCATCGGTCAGTCGCTCTCGAGGATCACCGTCTCGCGGGAGGAGTACGCCTCGTAGCTCTGACCGCCGTTCTCACCGGCCACGGCCTTCCGCTCGTAGACGAGGGTCGTGGCGTCCTCGGGCAGGTGGTAGGGCTTGCCGTCCTTCGGCGGGAGGATGAAGGCGTACCACCCGTCGACGTGGTCGGCGCCGTAGTCGTCGGAGTTGATCGCCTTGATGCCCGCCCGTTCGAAGTCGTCGCCGAGGTCGGACGACGTGCTGAGGTAGCTCCGATGATTCTGATCGCTGTCATCAACGAGGCTCAGGGCGTGGTCGGTCTCGGGGCTCAGCGAGAGGTCGCCCGTGAAGTTCAGCGTGCAGTGCAGGAGGTAGACCGTCTCGTCCTTGGCCGAGGACTGCGCCTTGTAGGTTGAGGCGTCGAAGTCCGGGATGACCTGATCGCACGACTCGGTCAGGCCGATGGCCTGATCCGACACGGTGACGGGCTCGATGGCGTGGGCGCCGGCAACGCCGATCTGGTTCACCCCCTGCGAGGCGGGGGCGACAGGGTCGGCCGCCGGTCGGCCGTCCTGGGTGCCGGGCGCTCCCGCATCCTGCGGCGCAGCGGCCTGCTCCTGACAGGCGGACATGCCGACGGCGCAGGCCGCGACGGCGGCGGTGATGAGAATCTTGGTGGGGGAGCGCATGAGGATCTCCGTTCCTGCGGGACTCGTAATAGTTCCCAGTGTGCTCAATGATCGCCCTGACGGCGATGGGAAGGCGTCTGCGGGGAGCTTTCGAGCAACCGCCGCGTGACAACCGGGCCGAAGCCTCCCTCCTCGACGTGAACGGTCAGGACGCTGCCGCCCTCCGGTCCGGTGGGAGGCGCCCGCCTCCTGCCGTCGTACAAGGCCCCGTCCGGCATCGGAGAACGCGCCGGAGCGGGCGGGCGGGGCGCCGCGCTAAGCGGCATCACCGTTCAGCCGAAGGTCAACGGCTCCAAACCTCTGACTCCCGGTTCACACGCGTACACGCTGCCGGAAGCCGGCTCGACACCGTCGGGCAGATTCTCGCGGGACGTCGTGATGAACAGCAGATCCAGCCCCTCCCCGCCGAAGGTGCAGGCCGTCACCTTGCTCACCGGCAACTCGACGACCTCGCTGAGCCGTCCGTCGGCGTCGTAGCGCCTGACCGCTGAGCCACGGTGCAGCGCCACCCACACCCCGCCCTCGGCGTCGACGCACAGCCCGTCGGGTTTGCCGGCCCCCTCGTCGATGTCGACGAAGGGCCGCGGGTCCGCCAGGCCGGCCCGCGCGTCGTAGTCGAGGACGGTGACCGTCCGCGTCGGGGTGTCCACCCAGTAGCCGAGCTCCCCATCGGGGCTGAAGCCGAGCCCGTTGGCGGTCGTCGCCCCGCTCCAGGCGAGCACGGGCGCCGTCCCCGGCCCGTCCCAGCGGTAGACGCCGGCCGCACCGACGACCTTGTCGTAGGACATAGTCCCGACCCAGAAGCGTCCGTCGGGGTCGCAGCCGCCCTCATTCGTGCGGATCGTCGGGTCGTCGGTGAGGCTCACGACCTCCTTCAGGTCGCTCAGATCCTCCTCCCGCCCCAGGGCGATGCCGCGCTCAGTGGCGACGAGCGCACCGCCGCCCGCGCGCGGGCGGATCACCGACGCCACGCGCGAGGGGACGGGCAGACGCCGGTGGCCGCCCTCGGCCCTGTCGTCGAGCTCGACGACGACGCCGGCCAGCATGTCCACGAACCGCAACCGACCCGTGGCCGGCCACCAGCAGGGGCCCTCACCGTGGTAGGAGATCGAATCGGTGATGCGCTGCGCCTTCATGGACTCACCCTACGACTTAAGAGACTGCCGGGAGAATGGGTCAAGGGCCGCCAGGAGAACGACGACCCCGGCCCGGGAACCTTGAAAAGCCGGTCCGGCCGGGACGCCGGCTCAGAACTCCCAGTCCTCGTCCTGGGTGGCCTCGGCCGTACCCATGACATAGGAGGAGCCGGAACCGGAGAAGAAATCGTGATTCTCATCCGCGTTCGGAGACAGGGAGGCGAGGATCGCCGGATTGACTGCGACGGCGTCGGCCGGGAAGAGGGCCTCGTAGCCGAGATTCATCAAGGCCTTGTTGGCGTTGTACCGCAGGAATTTCTTGACATCCTCGGTCAGGCCCAGCTCGTCGTAGAGGTCCTCGGTGTACTGCTCCTCGTTCTCATAGAGCTCCAGGAGCAGGTCGAAGGTGTAGTCCTTGAGCTCGGCCTGACGTTCCGGGGAGGACTCGCGCACCGCCAGCTGGTACTTGTAGCCGATGTAATATCCGTGAACGGCCTCGTCTCGGATAATGAGGCGGATGAGGTCGGCCGTGTTCGTCAGCTTGGCGTGGCTGGACCAGTACATGGGGGCGTAGAAACCAGAGTAGAAGAGGAAGGACTCCAGCATGGTGGAGGCGACCTTACGCTTCTCCGCGTCGTCGCCGCGGTAGTAGTCCAGGATGATCCGGGCCTTGCGCTGAAGGTTCTCGTTCTCCTCACTCCAGCGGAAGGCCTCATCGATCTCGGCGGTGGAGATGAGGGTGGAGAAGATCGAGGAGTAGGAGCGGGCGTGCACCGACTCCATGAAGGCGATATTGGTGTAGACCGCCTCCTCGTGGGGGGTGCGGGCGTCGGGGATGAGGGAGACGGCGCCCACCGTGCCCTGGATGGTGTCCAGGAGGGTCAGGCCGGTGAACACGCGGGTGGTCATGTTCTTCTCGGCCGCATTCAGGGTGGCCCAGGACTGCACGTCGTTGGACAGCGGCACCTTCTCGGGCAGCCAGAAGTTGCCGGTGAGGCGGTCCCAGACCTCCAGGTCCTTGTCGTCGATGAGCCGGTTCCAGTTGATGGCCTGGACGCGGTCGATGAGCTTGATCGGCTCGGGCATGGGGGCTCCTCCCGGGTGGGCGCGACTGCTGGCGTCAGCCCGGCCCCTCCCGGCGGAGGCTCCTCACCGGTCACCGGGCGGGCGCGGCTGACGCCGTCATGCTACGACGGCGCGCGCAGCGGGCCGCGGGGCGCCCCGGCGGGCCCGCCGCCGTCGAGGCCCCACCCGCATGAGCGGGTACCGGGCGACGTCCTGCGCCGGACCCGGCCGCCGGCTGACCGACGGCGCAGCCCTCCGGGACCGGGCCGCTCGTCGCGCGATGAGTCGCGGGGCTTCCCGGGTCGATCGCGTCGCGCCGTCCATCCGTACATAATGGTTGCATCATCACGCTGCGGGAGGGGGGCCGGCCCATGGCAGGGCAGGGATCGCACATCACCGCGCTCGTCCGCACTCACGCCTCGGGCGATGAGGACGCCTTCTACTCCGTTGCACTCCAAATCGCGGCGAGAGAGGCCCGCCAGGGGCACCACCGGCTCGCCTCCGACATCAAGAAGGCGGTCGAGTCCTCGCGCAGCACGAGCCGGCGCACATCTCTAGCCGAGGTGACGAGGATGCCTCGCCCCCAGGGCGACGTCGCCGACCTCGTCGAGGTCTCACATCCCCGGGAGCGGCTGCGCGATCTCGTCATCGCCCCCGGTCTTGCCGCGCAGATCACACAGGTCATCCAGGAACAACGTCAGCGAGCAGTGCTCGCCCAGCACGGTTTCGTCCCGATGCATAGGCTGCTTCTCGAAGGCCCCCCGGGTACCGGCAAGACTCTGACCGCCTCCGTTATCGCCTCAGAGCTCTCACTTTCCATGTACACCGTGCGTCTTGACAGCATTTTGAGTAAATTCATGGGGGAGACGGCCTCGAAGCTGAGGACGGTGTTCGAGGAGGTGTCCGCGCACCGAGCGGTGTACCTCTTCGATGAATTCGACGCGCTGGGCGGAGACAGAAGCAGCAACGACGTCGGAGAGGCACGGCGCATCCTCAACTCCTTCCTGGTGCTTCTGGAGAGCTCCAGCGCCGAGTCAATCATCATCGCGGCTACGAACCACCGCGCAATTCTGGATCGCGCGCTATTCCGACGTTTTGACGCCATTCTCACCTACTCCCTGCCCAGTAGCGAGCAGGCGCAGTCGGTCATCCGCAAGCGCCTGGGGTCCTTGATCGAGGGAGTGTCCTTGAACGGATTGACGTCGTTCACGGAGGGGCTCAGCCACGCCGATATCGTCAAGGCCGCCGAGTCCGCGGCCAAGAACGCACTCATGCGAGGAGATCCGACCGCGACGCGCGCAGACCTCGAAGCAGCTCTTTCAATACGTCGCTCAGCCAACCCGGAATGAGAAGAATATGCCCGACACAATCGGTCTCAGTCACCTGTATGTGAGGGGCCACGTGTTATCTAAAGAGCGATCCTCCGGTCTCACAGGCGGAAATAAAGTCAGAACGGTGGATCGCTCTTCTCACGGCAGACAATTACTCCGCGAAGCGAATGCGGCACTGGCCTCATCCGACCATAACCGCGCTTTGCAAGACTTTGACGAGGAGTTTCGTGCCACCGGGGCATACCTTGCCCTCGAGAGCGCTGACGCCGATTTCAAGCTCGAGCTCGACCGACTGACCTCTATGACTAAGCATCAGAGAAGTCCGAAGAAACCTCGGTGGCTCCTCCTATCCGCCCAGCCCGCGATGAACGACATTCCTGAGACGGCCGTCATCTGGGTGGCCGATGACTTCAAGCAGGAATTCCTCAAACTCTTCGAGGACTATCTCAATGCAGATGGACCCTCGGGAAAACCGAAGAACAATGCACTGGTGGCCAATACGTCACACATTCGCGCCGCTTTTCTGAGAAATCTGTGGACTTCCAACAACGAACCTCTCCGCGGCACACTCACTTGGTGGGAGGTCTGGCTCGACGAACAGCGAGCACAGCATGTCCCGCTCAACAAGATCCTGAACGCTTTCCACATCAGAAGACTCGATAGGGAAACGCGAATTGACACTTCACTGATCGTGTACGTATATGCCACTTGGGAACAGCTCGAACCGTTGACCGCAACGAAACTGCCGCTCACTGAGATCCGCACTCCGGCATTCATCCTGGACACCATCGAAGATCTCAGCGACGCCGAGCAGACGGAATATGTCATCGACCTTGCAGGCAGAGTGGATCCGGCCCCACCGGAGGCGCCTGCGGTCTGCCATCTCGACACAGGCGTATTCCGTGGGCACCAACTCATATCCGGTTCGCTGGCGAGTTCCGACCAACATACGATCGTCGACCCCTACGGTAATGACCGCAATGGTCACGGAACCTCCATGGCCGGTCTTGCTTTGTATGGGGATCATCTTGATGACCTGCTGACTGGAACACAAGGCGTTCGCCTACGACATCGCCTGGAGTCGGTTCGAATCTTGACCGGCGGCAAAGACCCTGTGCCGCAGAATACCGACCCGCGAGACTATGCTAGCGGCACCATCAGCGCGGTTTCACTTCCGGAGACAACCTCCTCGCGCAAGCGTGTCTACTGCATGCCGATCAGCGCCAAACCCGATGCTAAGCCAGGTCGACCGACACTCTGGTCGGCGGCGGTGGACGCCCTAGCCGCTGGTACGAATATTGTCATCGCTGATGCCACAATCGGTCTTATATCGAAGCCAGATCCCGATGCTTCTCGACTTTTCATAGTGTCGACCGCGAATATCGATGAGTATCGTGACGATTATCTGGAGAACTCGGATCTCTCCCCGATCGAAGATCCTGGACAGTCATGGAACGCTCTGACCGTAGGCGCCTATACCGATCTGGACCGGGTACCGGCCGATCCCATGTTCGAGAATTATCGGCCCATCTCTCCAAGAGGAGAGTTGTCTCCCCATAGTCGCACGTCCCTACTATTCGGCGACAGGCCCTGGCCCATCAAACCCGAGATCTGTTTGGAGGGCGGTAACGTTCTCACCGACGGCATGGGAATGTTCGAGGAACGGAATCCTCTCGTTTCTCTGCGGTCCGTCGGGATTCGCAACGACGTCGCCCTGACCTCCGCCAATGCGACGAGCGCCGCAACCGCACAGGCAGCACGCCTCGCAGCGCTCGCCATGGACCGTTACCCCTCGTACTGGCCGGAAACAATTCGAGGGCTCCTCACCCACGAGGCGGAATGGACCGCACCGATGCGAGTTCAGCTGGATGCTTGTGGCGGGAAGAAGGCCAAACGCGTTCGACTGCTCCGTAGATACGGCTGGGGTGTCCCGACGGAGGAAGCAGTCCTAACATCGACTCATCGAGCCGTGACCATGGTAGTGCAGGATGAGTTCCGTCCTTTCGATGACAATTACAGGCTGCGAGAGCTGCGTCTCCATTCCCTACCCTGGCCCAGAGAGACCCTCAAGTCTCTCGGGGAGGACGACGTGCGTCTTCGTATTACACTTTCTTACTTCATCGAACCCTCTGCCACACGACGTGGATGGAGGGGTAAATACACCTACGCTTCTCATGGGTTGCGATTTGATCTTCAGGATCCGACGGAGACCGCAAATGAATTCCTCGCACGCATTAATAGACAGGCGGTCAGCGAGGAGGATAAAGGGGCGCCATTGGCGGGATCAAGCCACTCGAACCGTTGGCTCCTCGGGGAGAGATCTCGAAATCACGGTTCTCTTCATCAGGACGAGTGGACGGGCACCGGGGTAGAACTAGCTGCATGCAACAACGTGGTCGTCTACCCCGTCGGCGGCTGGTGGAAGAACAACCGTCGTCGAGACAGGCAGAAACTGCCCGTGCGGTATGCGCTTCTCATTTCATTAAGCACTCGCGCGCAGAGAGCTGACCTGTACACCCCGATCATGACCCAGTTAGAGGTGCCCGTCTCCACTACCACAATCGAGGTGTAACTGGATTCCGGTTATGAACTGCCCGCAAGACGCAACCACAGATCCATTTTGTTTCATCTATTATAATTTGACGTCGGACAGTCGGAGAAGCAAACAATGAGCCTTTCTCACCAGGAAGACCCCGAACTGGCCAGGATCGGCGTGATGGCACGGAAAAGTCCGGGGCAAAGCGAGGTGTGCGACTCCTGTGCGAACCACCCCACCCCGCGCCCATCCTTCCCGCGCTGCCGCGCCGATCCTGGTCCCTGAGCCATCGGTTCTGGTGAGAAAGGCTCAATCATCACCCCGTGCGCTCGCGCAGGTACTCCCGCAGGTACGGCATGGCGAAGTCCGGGCGACCGTGCCCGACCGGCTTGACGAGTCCGGCCTTGATGAGACGGTCCCGATAGAGCGACAAATATTTCGAGTCGCGGTTGATCGCACGAGCGAGGTCACCGGTGCGCGATGGTCCGTCCGTCTGCGCCATGGCCATCAGAACACTCCGATCGACGTCGGAGAGATCGGCGAGCGCAGTTGCGTGAACGATATTGCCCAAGACGGACCCGGGCCACATCAATGCCCGCCCGCACGACGCGGGACCCCAGCACTCTGTTCTCATCGGCTCTCCGCCAGAGGACACCCGTGTTATGCTTCTCGGTCAGATCCAGCAGTGCACCGATCCGGTCTCACCACATCCTCGCGGCGCGATCGGACAGGTCCATCTGAACCGTGAACAGGTTGGCCAGGCCCGCGCCCTTGACGCAAGACCGTTCCGGAAAGCCCAGCTCCACCCTGCGTTGATCGGCCTGGGTGGCAAGACAGGGGGTCGGCAAAGTCGGTTTAGGTGGTTGGTTGGGTGAGTAGTCTGATGGCTCGTTCGGGGCGTCTTGCCATGGCTCTGGTGGTGGCGGCGATGGGGGCTCGGGGGCCGTGGAGGAGTCTGATGAGGCTGATGGCGAGGTTGCGCAGGGCGGCCATGATCTGGGGTCCGTTGCGGGTGCGCAGCTGGTGGCGGTCCTCGTCGAAGACGACGTCTCGGATCCAGTGGAGGCGGTTCTCGATGGCCCAATGCCCTCGGGCCCAGGAGGCGACCAGTTCGGGCGGGGCGTCGGTCATGGGGAGGGAGCAGATCAGGTGGGCCACCTCGGTGGTCGTCCTCCTGCCGCCGCCGCGCTTGTTGACGGTTCTGGTGCGGCGGATCCGGATCACCTGGGCGGCGCCGGGGAAGTCGACCCGGGCGGGGGCCTCGACGGCCTGGACGGTGCGCCGCACTCTGCGCCCGTGGGAGCCGTCGGGGACGGAGGTGGAGGGCACGTCCTTCCAGGGCAGTTTCTCCAGGGCCCGTTTCAGGCCCGGCCGGCATGTTCTTGACCGTGAGCACGTAGTGGGCGCCGCGGCTGCGGATCCACTCGGCTGTGCCGGTCCGGGTGTGCATGGCGTCGGCGCCGGCGACCGCACCGCCCAGGTCCAGGGGGGCGAGCAGGTCCCTCAGCGCGGGTATCTCGTTGGACTTGTCGGCCACCCGCCTCTGGGTCAGGGCCGTGCCGGCGGCCCGGCCCGGGGCCGCCAGGAGGTGGGGGGCCGGGTTGGAGCCGGTGCGGGCCCCGCGCATGGTCTTGCCGTCCACGGCGATCACCGTTCTGCCGCCGATGGCGCCGGTGCGGGTGAAGAACCAGGAGGCCGGCGCGGGCGTCGAGGTCGCCCGGGTCCAGGTCCTTCAGGACCCGCCTGATCGTCGACTCCGACGGCAGGGCCCGCCCCTCCTCCAGGCCCAGGGCGCGGTCGGCCAGCAGGATCATGCCGGCGCAGGAGCCGTAGGCGGGCAGTCCGGCGCGCAGGAGGGCCCGCAGGGGCTCGAGCATGCCGAAGCCGGTCAGCAGGGTGCTCATGGTGGTGGACTCCCCGCCGGGCAGGACAATGCCGTCAAGCCTCTGCCCCGGGGCGTCCCCCAGGTCGCGGGCGCGGCGCACGGTCACGGGGCGGGCGCCCGCGGCCTGGAGGGCCAGGGCGTGCTCGCGCACGTCCCCCTGGAGGGCCAGGACGCCGATGGTGGGCCGGGAGCCCGCCGGGGCGGGTGCGGGGAAGAGGGCGCGCGGGTTGAGCGCGTCCATGGTCTGGGCGGGGACACGGTCCACGGGTTCCTCCCGGTGCTCACGGTTACTGGTCACGACGTCGCCCGGCCCCCACCCGACCGCGTCCCGCCCGCGGCCACCTGGGCCAGGAGCTCGGCGTCCGGTGGCTCGGTGAGGTCCAGGGGCCTGCCGTCCCAGCCGGCACGCAGGGAGCCGACGAGCCCGGGGACGGCGCTGGGGTAGATCTCCCAGCCGGTCCTGCGGGCGGCGTCGAGCTCGGCGGGCGTCCACCAGGATATGGAGTCCACGGGGTCGCGCTCCAGCTGGGTCCACCC
>ERZ773022.590-NODE-590-length-28752-cov-7.558072_pt1 | contig 28752 bp, 37 predicted proteins | sample MGYA00580839_ERZ773022 | MGnify/ENA primary metagenome ERZ773022 (study PRJEB29015, sample SAMEA2738020) | human oral metagenome | biome: human oral; feature: human-associated habitat; material: dental | place: China | collected 2044 ... | reverse complement strand
ATTGATTCTGTATGTTCTACTTTTTTATGTGTCCGATTTCATTTTACAATGAACCAGGCATTTTATCCATCGCATGCTTTACTTTTTCTGCAACGCCGTGCATTTTTTCCTTTGGCACAGAGCAAGCTGCAATGCGTACGCCCATTTTTAAGGGAACGGCAAAGATCAGATCCTCATGGAGCAAATTGCATACAGCCTGTGGATCTGCTGCCGGAATGGCTAGAAAGAAGCCGCCCTTATAGGGGAGGGCAGGGAGTCCGCACTGCGCCGCCTCCTGCATAAAGATGTCGCCGCGTTCCTGCACGAGGCGATAGAGCGCGTCGCGTTCCGCTTCGTAGGAGGCATAGGCTTCCTTGTCCTGCTGAATACGCGTCAGGAGCGTCATCGCACCGCGGTTGATGTTCGACCACGTTGCACGCGCCGCATACTTGCTGATCTCATTGAATTCGTCAATTACCGCCTTGCTCGAGGAGAGTGCAATGAGCGCACCGCAGCGCTGCCCATAGAACGTATACGCCTTGGACATGGAGAATGCAAAGAGTGTCAGAATGTTTTCCGGAAGCCCCGCAAACTTCTGCATAAAGGCACGTGTCTCATGTTTTTCACCGGCAAAGTCGATATAGGCAATGTCGACCAGTAGATGTATTTTCTTTCCCGCTGCTGCATGCTTCTTTATGCAGTCCAGCACATGATCCCAGTCCTCTGCGGAGAGACTGTAGCCGGTTGGGTTGTGTGCCGGTGTATTGAGGATGATGAGCAGACTGTCCTGCTTCTTTAGGAGTGCATCGACCGACGCGGAAAATGCCGTATGGTTGAAGTTGTTCGCCTCATCAAAGAGTTGGAAATTCGTCACAGAGCAGCCGAGTTCCTGACAGATGACATTGTACGTTCCCCAGAACCAATCCGAGGTAAGCACCTGATCGCCCTTTTCCACATAGTTGTCTACGGCTGTACGCAGGGCACCCGTCCCGCCTGCGCTCGCAATCGCGCCGAGGTATCCTTCAGGTCGTTTTCCAGCAAAGGTAATGTCGATTGCTGCCTCAAGATATTCCGGCAGCCCGGAAATCGGTGCGTAAGCAATATAATCCTCAATGGGAAGTGAACGGAAAACTCGCTCGACGGTGGGGAGATGGGCAAGTTTTCCTTCGTCATCCATGACCGCTCCAATCGTTGCGTTTGTGACACGCTCTGCGCCGTGCTCGGCGATTGCTGCACGACATGCGGCAGCAGCGCCAAAAATTGCATCCTTGAGCCTGCGCGAGGCTGCATGAGATGCCGCCATCTGAATTGCCATTGTAATTCGCTCTCCTTTTCATTTTGAAAGCACGGATTGTGTGAAGTCCTCCGACCATGCGGCAGGATTTCATTCATCCGTGCTTTCTTTAGCGTCAATTATGATGATAGCGTTTTGCTGTGCACCTGTCCACAACATGAACGGGTGTATACAAGTATTCTTAGGACTCGTTGGGGAAGAACTCATCATGAATGCGGTTGACCGCATCCTTGACGCTGCCGCCCTTGATGAGGCAGGAAATGCTGATCTCAGATGTGCTGATGATCTCGATGTTAATGTCCGCGCGCGAGAGTGCACCAAACATCCGCGAAGCGATCCCCGGGTTGCCAAGCATCCCGGCTCCTACGATGGAGATCTTCGCTACGTCATTGTCGATGGTCACCGCAGATGCCTTGACATCGGAGGAGATTCCCTCGACCACCTGACGTGCCTCATCGGCATCAATCGTTGCGACGGTGAAGACCATATCCGTCATGTTCGACTCTGCGCTCCGAATGCTCTGTACGATCATATCCACGTCGATATTTGCCGCTGCGAGGGCAGAAAATATCTTGTGTGCAACACCTGGGACATTGGACACACCAAGGACGCTGATTTTGGAAACGTGTTCGTCATGTGTGACGCCGCGAATGATAAAGGACTTTTCTTCCACTGTATATTCCTCCCTAATGATAGTTCCCGGCTGCGAAGTGAAGGTCGAGCGAACATGAATGGGAATGCCGTAGAGTTGTCCCATCTCCACGGAGCGCGGCTGCATGACGCCGGCACCGAGGCGCGCCATCTCGAGCATCTCGTTGTAAGTAATCTCCTGCATACGGCGTGCACCCTTGGCGATACGCGGATCTGCAGAGTAGATGCCGTCGACGTCTGTGTAGATCTCGCAGGTGTCTGCACCAATAGCACCCGCAATCGCAACGGCGGAGGTGTCCGAGCCGCCGCGTCCGAGGGTAACAGGATCGCCGCTGGCATCAATGCCTTGGAATCCCGCAATGACAACAATGTTCCCTTTGGCAAGCTCCTCGTGTACGCGTTCCGGATGTAGACCGAGAATGCGCCCCTTCGTATGCGCATCGTCCGTCTGCATTCCCGCCATCGCTCCCGTGAGCGAGACCGCAGGCTGCCCCATGGAGCGGAATGCCATCGCAAGGAGGGCGATAGAAATCTGTTCGCCCGTCGTCATGAGCATATCCATCTCGCGCGCATACTGGTAGGGACTCTCTACGACCTCTCCGGCGAGGGAGATGAGATCGTCCGTGGTGTCTCCCATTGCCGATACCACCATGACAATGCGGTCATCGGGGGCTTTCTCGCTTAGAATCCGTTTTGCTACATTTTTAATTTTTTCTGGCGTTGCTACGGAACTTCCGCCAAATTTTTTTACGATTAGTGCCATATAATGTCCCCCTATGGATTGATGTGATTCCCATAATGGTGAATGCTGACCGCATTATACAGGAAAATAGGGCGTATTTCAATAACTCTCGCAGCCGTAAGGGCGGCATTATTTTCGCGCCTCTTTTTCAGGAAGTGCGGATAAAGTCAGTACTTCACAAAATTGCGTTCTCGTCTCCCCTTTGTGGGTTTTTGACCCAAAATATGATATAGTATTGAAAATGATAAATGATGATTTTCTCGTTTAATACATTTACGTATGCTGATAAACTCCAGTAAAATAAGGCATCGGAAGGAATACAGATAATGACTGATAATGACAATATAATCGACATCCCCAGTCTCCAATGGTACCCGGGACGAATCTGGAAATAGGGAAGTAAATCCTTATTTTTCAAGGGCACAGGATTTTTCCTGTCTCCCGTTTTAGTAAAATGTCTCCCATTCGTCTCCCAATTTTCGATGGAGACAAACGGGAGACAGGGACGGAGTATTGCTATTTCTTCTATCATGGCGTATAATAGCCATAGAAAAAGGTGCTATCGTGTAAACGGTCAGCCCCATAGCTTTTGAGAAAAGATTCCCCGCTTTAGTTGGTGGCTGTGGCGGGGTTTCTTATGCCTTTAATGCAACGATACAGATCGTCACCATGAACACTAACGCCAAAAAGTCGTATAGCTCCATCGGCATCGCCCCCTCTCAGGGGCTAAGATTGACCGCCTACCGAATAGATAGCACCTGCTCGGATTATATCACATCCACAGGATTTTGGGCGGTCTTTTTTTGTGCGGCTACAGCACATTCTTTACTTTGCCGGAGATGATCTGAACGGGAACGGTTTGCATCTCGGGGCGGTTCTCGATGTAGCGGAGCGTTGTGTCATAGTCTGAGTGTCCGGCGCGTGCCATGATGTCATTTGGGGCTGCTTGTGACTCGCCGAGCATGGTAAGGTTCGTGTGCCGTAGGCAGTGGAAATCGAAATCATGCACGCCAAGCTCACGGATGCGCTTGCACTGGTAGCTGAGTGTGCTGGGTTTGATGTATTTTCCGTTCGGCTGCGTGCAGATGATGTCGATGCGCGGTCCTGGAGCAGGATACCCCTTTTCAAGGGAGACAATCTTTCGGATGTCTCGTCCCTGATAATCCTTTGCCGGGACAATGTAGTTGTAAAAATAATCCTCTCCATAGTAGAGTTCGTTTTTCGCCTGATGACGCTTCCAACGTTGAAGAAGGGGAAGGATGACCTGCGCATCAAAGGCGAGTGTACGATGGCTGCTGTCCGTTTTGAGGTCACAGACATAATGCAGACCGATCCTGCCGCGCATCGCAAGACGTTGGATCTGCTGCTCGATGGAGAGTGTCATGCGCTGCGTGTCGCAGTTCTCCCATGAGAGGCCGAGTGCCTCACCGATCCGCGTGCCGAAGTAGAGCCCGATGACAAGCGGCATGTGGAATGTCGTACCGAAGGGATGCCGCTGAAAGATCAATGCAAGCTCGTTGTCCTCAATGCGGCGGCGCGGTCGACGATGACTGAGCGGGGCGAACTCCTTGCCCGGCACCTTGATGAGCCGAGCCGGATTCTCACAGATCAGCTCCATCGGATAGATCGCGTAGTCCAGTGCTGTGGAAATATTGCTGAGGATACGGGAGACAGTTTCGTAGGCATAGCCGTCTTTCCGTTTCTGTTGGACAAAGTGATCAATGATGGCGGGGGTGAGGGAGGAAAGACGGTATTCGCCGAGTGCGGGCTTTATATGGAGTCGGATATTTTTCTCCCGCAGTTCCAGCGTGTTATTCCGCGCATAAAGGCGTGTACGCTCATACCATATATCGAGATAGTCCGCGAAGCTAATGCTTGCGTCGTTCTTCTTCGTACCGCCGCCGATATATGCGTTGTACGCCTCGACTCCTGCCATGCGTGCATCCTGCTCCGTGGCATATCCGCCGGCTTCCTCGCGGCGGCGCCTGCCGTCGACCTTTGCCTTCTCGAAGTAGTACGACCACGACGATCCGCGCTGCTTCACGCGGACATGATCGAGCGGGTTATTTGATTTTTTGGACACAATAATAGCCTCCCATATTGAAATTCGGAGGCTAATCCCATATAATATTGTGTGCGTAGATGTGATTAGCCTCACATTTATACCAACCGTCCGGAGGTGGTGCTCCGGGCGGTTTTTGTGTGGGTAGATAGTGGTGTTGTCAGATATATTTATTAAAATTTTTTAGACGAGGTTCATGCATCTGTTGCGAAAATCGTAAGGCAGACCAGTGATTTCGGCATATCGTTCAAATAGTGAAATTCCTGTGCATGAGGAAGAATCAGTGAAACGGATCATGCCATCAAGGAATGTACGTTTTAGATTCGTGGTATTGAGCAGTTGATAGTTGAATAGCAGAACGGCATATATGTCATTACCGCACATTCGTGGATACTTGCGATCAGTTACGGTCAATGTTTGCGGGAGCAACGAAACAAGAGTCCCTTGCTTTAGTGTATCTTTCGTATTTCCGCGAAATGTGACAAATTTGAGATTATGGGCAATCAAGTTCCGACACTGACGAATCAGGTTCAGTCCTGCGATTAGAAAGTCAATCTTTGCAGACTGGTGGATTGATGTACATGGAATCAGCTCATTGGCTATGGAATTCTTTTGTGGAGATTTCAAGACACGAAAAAGATTGATACTGTTGCCGAATGAGATGTTTTTGAAGAGAATCCATGGCGGTATATGGTTATGGTTTTTCTTGTAGAACTTCGTCGGTGTAGGGGGATAAGTTTGTTTATAAACGTTTTCAATCTCTGCTTGCAATTTGAAGAAGTCAATCCGTTTTGAAGCGTAGTTGTAGTTCTTCTTGTCGAGGTATGCTCGCTGATGCACACCGAAATGCTCGGCAATGCAATGGGAGAGCAATGACTTGAAATAGTTTTCAATCAGCATAATCCGCGTGAAAATGATATTTTGAAACCCTTTATCGAACAAATGAAAGCTGTACAAAAACTCAATCGTGGTATTGGGAAGATAATGCCCGTTTACCATCATGACATCCTGATAGCCGTTGATCAGATCGTAATAGGACATCGTCTTCAGAGCATGTTCTGCAAAGGTGGTGTCGCTGATGATCAGTCCATAGTCGTCGATTAGATGGCGTATTTGCTGTTGATATGTCTTGAACGGTTTATCGTATGCCAAATTAAAAGCCCCCACTGCCATAAGCAATGGAGGCTCGCGACCAGCGCCGTACGCTGAAATCCTTTCACTGCATTGATTATAGCAATTTTTTCTTTTGGTGTCAAACTCAGTGCCCTGTATAGTGCGTGGGCGCAGCGCCGATCCGGTAAGACCCACCTGTTAATCTCTTTCTACACGCCGCCCGTTGATGGCGGCCATATGTCTCTGAGCAGGTCGTAGAAAACATTTTCGCTTATGATTCGCAGGTCATGCCCGTTCAAAATAAGTTGTTCTGCTTTTTTTACTTTTGTGCTCTTTCCATCTTGGACTGAAGCAGCGTAATCGAAGTTTCCAACAATCAGGAAATTTGTTTTTTTCGTTACGCCATTGTCACAATGCCCACCGATGTCCGCAACGAGCATAGCGGCACGCTCACGAGAATAGCGCTCCAGTTTTCCTGTGAATACACAGTGCTTATCGTAAAAGGGATGGTCTTGCACGAACTTCGATGGATCGCCTTGAATGGTGCGCAAGTCGTGACCACCAATCGCAGCCAGATTGATGTTATTATCTTGGACAAGTTTTGACAGTTGTAATAATACCTCATTCGTAATCTCGCAATCAGTTTCTGCGTGATGGTGCTCGCCGCCGATGTCAAAATACTCATCAAGGTCTGTCAAGCGGTGGTGATCCAGATCGGGGAGGCAACGACGTGCCAGCCGCATGGTATCGAGGATGTCATTTTGAAGGAGCTTGCCGTTTTCTTGTTGAAATGCGTCATACAGAAAATTTATATCGAAATTGACGTTATGCCCTACCAGTAGTTCGCCATTCAAAAAATCCCAAAGAGAGCTGGAAATTTCATCAAATTTTGGTGCGTTTTCCAGCATCTCATTCGTTATGCCTGTAAAGCTTGCAATAAAAGAATTTACATACCTTCCTCCGTAACGAGCAACAGGAGGCTGGACTAACGAGTAAAATTCATCAAACTCATTACCGGAGCGATATTTGATGCAGGCTATTTCTATGATGTTGTCATGCGTTGGATCCAGTCCGGTGGTTTCAATGTCAATTACCGTATAATCCGTGGGAAGGGTGAGTATGGACTTTCCTTTTTCCCGTTTGGGGTGGGAAGAACTCGTCGAGCTGGACATAGCAATCACCTTTCTCTCAAACTCAAATGCTCTATCTATACGCCGCCTGTTGATGGCGGCTTTTTTGATGCAATCAGGAGGCGGTAATTTCGTCGGATGAGTCCTCTAGCTTGTCTGTCTTTTGTGTATGCAGGGTATCAAGCAGTCCGTCTACAAGTTCACGTCCGTCTTCGTCGAGTGCGCGATATTTTTTGATGTGGCTGACTTCTTCGGGGGTATATATGTTCTCCTTGGAAGCAGCTACGCCATAAGCTTTGGTAAGAAACTCAGCGTAATCAACGCCGTATATCGAACATAGCTTGACAAACTCATCAATATCTGGCTGTGATCTTCCATTTTCCCAATTACTGATTGTGCTTCCTCGAACGCCCATAATTTCTGCGACTTCTTTTTGCTGCATATTCTTTGATACGCGCGCGGAGCGCAAAAGGGCTAACAATGTTTCATTCATGGGATCAACTCCTTTGTTTAGAATAAATCAAAATTTAGAAAATGTAAATAGCAAATACAAGAAAATTTATATATGTTGTTGACAAGACAAGAAAATAAATATATAGTCTAACTAGATCAAGAATCTTGTAACGAAATAGGGAGGGGAAACACGAGTGTTTCAGTATTGGAGGTTAAAGCAATTCATTGAAGAACGTGGGCTAATACAAAAGTTCGTAGCTCAAAAAACCGGTATCGAGGAGGTGGCATTAAGCAACATTCTCAATGGCAGGCAGAGATGCAGTCTTGAGAATTATGTCAAACTGTGCAATTTTTTCAATGTGCCCTTTGATTCATTCATCGACACTGTCGTGGGAGACGCTGATACCCAAAAACAACCCGCTTATGCGGGCTGAGAGAAACTTGGATCGGGAGGGCAACAACAGCGAGAGGAGGTGAATCTATGGAACTTCGCAGATTCCGCATGAAAGGAAAAAACGCCCCCGACGAGTTCTTCGCATGGTGTGCGAGGAAAGGTCTGAGCCGTGAGGATCTGATGCTTATTCTTGCATCGGTGGAGCTTGATACTTCCGTCGAAGCTCTACCAACGTATCTGCAAGACCCGATATGCTACCGTCACGTTCAATCGTTTCGACGGTTCGGAGCGGGTCGTGCTCCCAAACGTAGATGATGCAGTGGTATCCCCGCTTCTGATTGTCTAACCCGGATACTTCTATATCGTATTTGTCGTTGATCTTGTGGTAGATGACATTCTCAGAATCAATGACTTCGATGGAGTATACCGGCTCAAGTTCATTCAGATCGGCGAGAATCCTCTTTATTTTCTTTGATGGTGGATACCTACGCATATTAAATCCTCCTTTCCGTGCTGATTATACCACGGCAGGGAAGGCGCAACAATTATTTTACGAAGGGAGGGATGCCGCAGCAGAGTTTCGACGGACGGTTGTGTATGATGTGAGGCTAATCAGACAGAACGGAGGTACAGGATGGACGGCGCGACTTTGGAGTCCATCATCGCCGGTGCAATCGAGCGCGCGAGTCGGGCGACCGCCGTGATTCGGGAGCGTCAAACACCAGACGAACTCCTGACGGTGGTGGAGGTTGCCGAAGTGCTCGGCGTCGGCAAGAACTATGCGAATATGCTGGTGCAGTCCGGCGTTATCCGCGGCATCAAGCTGAACGGAATGAAGGTGCGACGGCTGGAACTGGAACGCTGGATGGCGGCGATGGAGGGCATGGATCTAACGGATCCCCTCCATCCCGTCCCCATTGTGAGGGAGGTGGCAGTATGAACGGGAATCAGGCAGTTGTCGGGGGCGCTATCGCTTTGGCGGCGGTGATCTGTGCCGGTGCCGCAAGCGACCATCTGCCGGGGGATGGCGGAAGCGCCGTCCTCGTTGAGGAAGTGTATACGGTGCGCCCCGGGGATACGCTCTGGGGCATTGCCGAGACGTATGTGGAGAAGAATACCGGGTCGCGCCGCTCGATTCCCGAGTACAAGGAGGGGATGTACGAGAATAATCCGTGGCTGGCGGCGCGCAAGGGGCTGATCTGTCCGGGAGATCAGCTGACGCTGACTTATTGGGTCAAAGAAGGGGAGTAACATGTGTGAGAATGGCGTGCAGCGCAAGACGATTTTTCGGCGCGGTGCGGTGGAAGGGGCGGTTCTTACCTACAAAGCCCCTTGCTCCGATGTATGGACGACGATGGTGTTCGTATTCTCGGATGATGGAAATCCCGGGATTACGAACGAGACGCAGATACGTGAGTTTGCCGATCGGCAGCATGATGAAGCTGTCCGGATGCTGGATCTGATGGGATTTTCGACAGGAGAACGGGCATGAAATACATTGATGGACGCGGATGGCGTTACCGCGTGATGCAGGGGCTTGATGGCAGCTGGAAAGCCCGCTATCGGAAGCCAAACAAGCCGTGGCAGAAGAAACGGCGGGATGATGAGGGCTGGAAAAACGTCGCTGCGCTTCCCTGGCGCAAGACGAAGGAAGAGGCGGAACGTGACCTTGCTGAGTACGCGAAGCGCAAGGAGATGCGGGTTTATCAGAAAGACGCGGAGGGCGCGACGTGACTAAGTTTTTCACGATGAGCGGCGTGATTGCAGCTATCGGCTCTTACACGAAGGTCGTAAAGCATATGTCGTCGCATGAGGAGAAGGGCAGACGGTTCATCCAAGGCTATCGTGTCTGTACGTATTACACGGATGGGGACGGCCGGGACTACAGTGTTCTGGCAGAGTTCCCAGGGACGCGGGAGGGACAGGCCGCTGCGGAATCTCTGATGCTCTGGATCTGGGAGGAGATGCTGGAGGGCAAGGAGCACATCGTTATCCACGATGCGCCGCCGGTGCGAAAGTTTATGTCGATGGCATAAACAGAAAGAACGGAATATGCATATCAAGAAAATTTTGCATCAATACCGGCGCGATTTTCGGGCACTTTTTATCTGTGAGAACTGTGGGCATGAGTGTGAATTGCCGGGATACGACGATGCCTATTTCCATGCGAAGGTTATCCCCGACAAGGTATGCCCGAAGTGCGGAAAGACGGAGCGGGAGATCGACCCGAATTACCGCCCGCTCACCACGAAGTATCCTGAAGGAATGCAGCTCTAGGAAGCAAGTGAAGGAGGGATCGCAGTGACCCCCGAGGAGCGGAGAGCGAAGGAATGTGCGCAGCGCCGGGAGCGCTATTATTGGTACAAAGAGCATGGGATCTGTGTGAGCTGTGGGCAAGAGGACGCCGCGCCAGGGAAGGTAAAATGTGAAGAGTGCGCTGCGAAAGTGGCAGACCGAAGCATGGCCGCCTACTACCGGAAAAGAGAGGAGCGGAAAGAGGCGATGCGTCGGCGGCAGAGAGAGCGGTATGTAAAGCGCAGGGCAGAGGGGCTCTGTGCTGATTGCGGCAAAAAAGCGTCCGCAGGAAAACGGCTTTGTCTGGATTGTTTTCTGCGACGACGCCGCTATGACAAACGGTACTTCGATGCACATCGCCGCGTGAAGACGGATTTCTCTGACGGGCTCTGCCGCCTGTGCAATGAGCCAGTTGTACCGGGGAAAAAGCTCTGCGCAACGCATTGCGATATCTTGAGGGAGAACCTGAAAAAAGCGAATGCGCAGCAATCTAATGCCGACCATCCGTGGAGACATGGCAACCAGTTAATTTTTAAGAAAGGAGATACGCAGTGAAGAGTGAGTGGAAAATCTCAAGTATGTACCTCTGCGGCAAGAAGGTCTATCAGGTCTACCGCATCAAGGATATGCGTGTTGTTGATCACAGCGGCAACCGCGAATATGCGGGACCGATGCTGCATGACGAGGCAGTGGTGATGGCACTTGCCGAACGCCTGAACAAGGAGGGCGTATCATGAACAGAGATGAAATTGATGATCTGACTGATCAGATCGCCGCAAGTGACCTGTTTATCTGCGTGACAATGCGGCGAAGGCGTTTGTCGCAAGCGTTTTATGGAGATCCGCAAGACGTTGCAAATGTAGCGATTTTGGTGCTTTTGTCGACGATTGAGGACATCAAGTCAACAGATGGCCGGATCGCGCATATCAGCAGCCTCATTGAAATTTTGCAGCGAGAACGCAACGAAATCCAAAAAGAAAAAACGCCCAAAGCACGTAAAGCGCTCTGAGCGAAGATAAAGGTTATCCTTCCGAGATTATACCACGGTCTTAGAAAGGATGCAATATGACGATCACAATCACTCTGACAGAAACGGATCTTGCGGCGGCAGGCAGGGATGTTCTGGCGAAGCTGGTGGATGTCTGCGAGGCACTTGCAGGGACACGCGCGGCGCCGCCAGTGCCCGCTCCTACGAGCACGCCCGCCGAGGAATCAGCGCGGGCAGCGGTCATCGCGTCTCCCGTTCCTCCGGCATCCGCGCCGGCTCCGCCGCCACCTCCCGTCGTCCCTGCGGCTGCGCCCGTTGTTCCGACCGCTGCTGCGCCGACGTATGCACTCGAGGAGCTGCAAACGGCATGTGCACCGCTCCTGGATGCGGGACGGATGGGCGATCTGCAGGGGCTGCTCGCGCGATATGGCGCGGCGTCGTTGCTGGATATTCCAAAGGAGCAGTACGGGGCGCTCGCCGCCGATCTGCGTGCACTGGGAGCGCGGATCTGATGGGTGCGTCCGCACATGCGCTCCTGAGTGCATCGAGCGCGCACCGCTGGCTGGTCTGCACGGCGGCGCCGAAACTCGAGGCGACGTTTCCGGATACGACGAGTGCCTATGCGCAGGAAGGGACGCTGGCACACGAGATCTGCGAGCTGAAGCTGACGAAGTACATCACGACGATGCCAAAGGCGACGTATACGCAAAAGCTGAATGCACTCAAGGAGCATGAATTTTATCAGCCGGAGATGGATGCGTGTACGGATGAGTATCTGGACTATGTGAAATCGGCGGCACTCGGATATTCGGTGCCGCCGAGCATTCAAATCGAGCGGCGCGTTGACTTCAGCGCCTACGCCCCCGAGGGGTTTGGGACGGCGGACTGTCTGGTACTCGCAGGGGATACGCTGCATGTCATCGACTATAAGCATGGCAAGGGCGTCGTGGTCGATGCGGATCACAATCCACAGATGATGCTTTACGCGCTGGGGGCGCTGCACGATTTCTCACTCCTCTACCGTTTCAAGACGGTCAGGATGACGATCGTGCAGCCGCGCGTGGAGAATATCAGTGAGTTCGCCTGCACGGTGGACGAGCTGCTGGGGTGGGGTGAGAATGTCGTAAAAGGGAAAGCGGCAGAGGCTCTGGGGGATGAGGGGACGTTCGAACCGGGGGAGCACTGCCGCTTTTGTCGTGCCAAGTACCTGTGCAAGGCACGCAGCGAATACTATGACTTCGCCTACCAAGCCGAAGATCATAAACGGGATCCGCGCCTCATTGATCGCTATATGCTTGGGATGTATCTTTTACACGCAAAAGAGCTTGCCCGATGGGCGGAGGATTTGCAAGAATACGCCCTCAGTGAATGCCTCAAGGGAAATGAGATCATTGGTTGGAAAGCGGTGGAGGGGCGCGGATGCCGATCCTTTACTGATATGGATGCGGCGTTTGCGATACTCGAGAAGGAGGGCGTCGAGGAATGTCTGCTCTGGGAGCGCAAGCCGCTGACGCTCGCGCAGGTGGAGGCTGTCGTCGGCAAGAAGCGTTTCGCCGAGTTGGTTGGCGATATGGCGGTGAAGTCGCCGGGCAAACCGACGCTTGTGCCGGAGGATGACAAGCGGCCTGCAGTAACGAATGTACCGCGTGCGAAGGATGTTTTTTCGGAAATCCAGGAAGTGAAGGAGTGAAGTGTTATGAGTTACACGATGCGTCCAACGGATGTTTTGCTGAGGAATGTGCGTCTGTCGTATGTCCGCTTTGACAAGGCGTACGCCAAGGATTCCCGCCAGGAGAAGAAGTACAGCTGCACGATTCTCCTGCCAAAGACAGATCTGGCGCAGAAACAGGCGATTGATAACGCCATCGCCGCCGCAATCGCCCGCGGGCGTGAAAAGTACGGCAGCGCCGTCCCCGAGCGGCCGAAGACGCCGATCTGGGACGGTGACGGCTATTCGCAGTCGGGCAAGGCGTTCGGCCCCGAGGCAAAGGGGCACTGGGTCTTTACGGCGGGGATTCCGGAGGCGATGGCGAAGGGGCCTGTGGAGGTGGTCGATCTCGGCCGCAACCCGATCCTCAACCGGAGCGAGATCTACAGCGGAATGTACGCGAATGTGCTTGTGAATTTCTTTTTCTATCGGAACGAGTCGATCGGCGTCGGTGCGGGGCTGGGTCCCGTGCAGAAGGTGGCGGACGGCGATCCGCTGGGCGGCACGATTCCCTCGGCGGATGATGTGTTCGGTGCACCGGGGGCTGCTGTTCCTGCGGCTGTCGCGGCCGCACAGTGTCCGGTCAATCCGCTGACGGGTGCGCCGCTCTGATCTGATGGGATGCTGCCGAAGGGTAGCGCGGCTTTGAGGGGGCTGCCATGAAGCATTTATCTGTCGATCTTGAGACCTACAGTGAAAACGACATTACGTGCGGTGTCGCGAAATACACGGAATGCCCGAATTTCGAGATTCTCCTGTTTGCCTATGCGTGTGATTTTGGCGCGGTGCAGGTGGTCGATCTGGCACGCGGGGAGATAATCCCCGACGATGTGATTGCTGCGCTGACCGATTCCAGCGTCACGAAGCACGCCTTCAATGCGGCGTTCGAGCTTCAATGTCTGCACCGCGCGGGAATCGAGACGTACCCACAGCAGTGGGCGTGTACGCAGCTGCACGGGCTGTATCTGGGTTTGCCCGCAGGTCTCTCGAAGGTCGGTACGGCGCTCGGGCTTCCCTCGGACAAGAAGAAGAGCGCGAGCGGAGCGGCGCTGATCCGCTATTTCTGCGTGCCGTGCAAGCCGACGAAGCGCAACGGCGGCCGGACGCGCAATCTTCCGGAGCACGATCCTGCAAAATGGGAGACGTTCAAAGCGTACAATGCGCAGGATGTTGTGACGGAGATGGAGGTGTACCGCCGTCTCACGGCGTTCCCCATCCCTAAACGATTGCAGGCGGAATGGGTGACGGATCAGGAGATCAACGGGCGCGGCGTGCTGCTCGATATGGAGCTGGTGCGCGGGGCGCTCAGGATTGATGCGGCCGAACGGCAGCGTCTCGTGCAGGAGGCATCCGAGATCACGGGGCTGGACAATCCGAACAGCCGCGATCAGCTGCTGGAGTGGCTCAACGATAACACGAATGTCGAGATGGAGAAGCTGACGAAGGAGTCTGTCGCGGAGGCGCTCGCGGTGGCCGACGATACGGCCGCGCGAGTGCTGGACATACGGCGGCGTATGGCGAAGACCTCCGTCAAGAAGTACGAAATGATGGAAAAGGCGGCCGGCGCGGACAATCGCGTGCGCGGCGTGCTGCAGTTCTACGGTGCGAACCGTACGGGCCGCTGGGCAGGGCGTCTCATCCAGGGGCAGAACTTGCCGCGCAACTATCTGAAGAATCTCGACCTCGCGCGCGATCTGGTGCGCAAGGGCAATCGGGAGGCGGTTGCGCTGCTCTTCGGCGATGTGGGGGATACGCTCTCACAGCTGATCCGTACGGCGATCGTTGCGCCGCCGGGCAAGGTGCTCTGCGTGTCGGACTTCTCGGCGATCGAGGCGCGCGTGCTCGCGTGGCTTGCGGGCGAGACGTGGGTGCTGCAGGCGTTCGAGCGCGGGGAGGATATCTACTGCGCGACCGCCTCGAGTATGTTCCACGTCCCCGTAGAAAAGCACGGCGAGAACAGTCATCTGCGGCAGAAGGGAAAGATTGCCGTGCTTGCGAGCGGCTATCAGGGCGGGCCGAATGCGCTGATCTCGATGGGCGCGCTCAAGATGGGGCTGACCGAAGAGGAACTGCCGGATATTGTCGAGCGATGGCGGAAGGCAAACCCGCGCATTGTGGATTTCTGGCGCAAGGTGGAAAACGCCGCACTCTATACGATGAATACGGCACGCCCGACGGGAATCGAGCCGGGAATCCTGTTCGCACGGGAGAGCAATCCCGCCTATGGCAATGATTTCCTCACGATCATGCTGCCGTCGCGGCGCAAGCTCTTTTATCCAAGCCCGCACCTTGCGGTCAATGCGTTCGACCGTCAGGCGCTGCACTACCGCACGCAGGTTGGAGCGAACTGGGGCACAAACAGCACCTACGGCGGCAAGCTCGCCGAGAATATCACGCAGGCGGTCGCACGCGACTGTCTGGCGGAGGCTGTCACGCGCCTGACGGATGCGGGCTATCGCATCGTCATGCACGTCCACGATGAAGTTGTCATCGAGGTTGATGAAACCGGCGTAGAAGATACCCTCAAAGAAGTCAACGCCATTATGGCGGAGCCTCTGGTGTGGGCACCGAGGCTGCAGTTGACAGCGGCAGGATTCACGAACCCGTATTACATGAAGGACTAAGGGGGCGACGTTTTGCAAAATGACCGTAGGATACACGTCAGCGTCGGCGCAAACCGCACCTCGATCACGTGGCAGAATACCGAGTACCTGTGGAGCGAGTTTGTTGGTGCGCTCCGCACACCGCGCAGGTCGAATGAGTCCGTCGAAGAGTATCACGCGCTGCCAAAGCGCGAGCAGGGGCGTCTCAAGGATGTCGGCGGCTTCGTCGGCGGGATGCTGAAGGGACACCGGCGCAAGGCAGCGAACGTCGAAGCCCGCGATCTCATCACGCTCGACCTTGACGCCATCGGCCCCGGAGAGACGGATGCCGTCATCCGCCGCATTGCAGGTCTCGGGATTGGCTATGCGGTCTACAGCACGCGCAGTCACACGGAGCATCATCCGCGTCTGCGTGCCATCTTTCCGACGGACAGGAGCGTCACGGCGGACGAATACGAGCCGATCGCGCGCAAGATCGCAAGCCTTATCGGGATTGATCTGTGTGATCCGACGACGTTCGAGGCAAGCCGTCTCATGTTCTGGCCGAGCTGCAGCAGGGATGCCGCGTATGTGTTCTGCTTTGAGGACAAGCCGTTTCTCTCATCGGACGGGATCCTCAATACGTATGAGGACTGGCATGATGTCCGAACGTGGCCGCAGGTGCCGGGGGCAAACGAGGCGCGGGAGCGACTGGCGCTTTCCAAGCAGGCCGATCCAACGAAAAAGACAGGTGTTGTCGGCGCGTTCTGCCGTGTGTACGGCATTCTCGAGGCGATTGCGGAGTTCATCCCGCACGCATACGAGCCGACGGACAAGCCCGACCGTCTGACGTTTGCGAGTGGTTCAACAGTCGCCGGCGCGGTGATCTATGACGAGGACAAGTTCCTCTATTCGCATCACGCGACGGATCCATGCAGCGGGCAGCTGGTCAATGCTTTCGATCTCATCCGTCTGCACAGATTCGAGCAGCTCGACGAAGGGGCAAAGGAGGAGACACCGATCAATCGGCTGCCGTCCTATCTCGCGATGCAGAAGCTCGCCCTGCAGGACACCGCCGTTGCGACGGAGCTGCAGGCCGCACGCGCGGCGAAGGCGGCGGATGTGTTCGGCGCGCCCGACGTGCCTGCAGATACGGCAGAGAGTGGCGGGACGGCACAAACGTCGGTTGATGTGGACTGGATGCGGACGGCCGGGATTCAGTTCAATGATCGGGGAGCCCCTAAGCGGACGATGGACAATATTGTCCGCATTCTCAACAACGATCCTCTCCTGAAGGGGAAGCTTGCCTATGATGCATTCAGCATCCGCGTGCTTGCCCTCGGGGCGCTGCCGTGGAATGCGTCTGTGGATCGGAGGCTGTGGACGGATGCCGACGACGCGGGCATGCAGTGGTATCTGGAATACAGATTCGATATTACAGGCAAGGACAAGATTCTCGGCGCGCTGCTTCTCGTTGCGGAGCAGCATAGTTTCAACGATGTGGTAGAGTATCTGGAAGGCGTATCGTGGGACGGGAAAGAGCGTCTGGATGATCTTTTCAGCGAATATCTGGGTGCACCGGATACGCCGTATGTGCGCACGGTCTGCCGCAAATCCTTCGTGGCGGCCGTGGCGCGTGCGATGACGCCCGGATGCAAGTACGACTTTGTTCCGGTGTTCGTCGGCCGGCAGGGGCTTGGCAAGAGCACATTTCTGCGGACGCTTGCACGGTCTTGGTTCAGCGATAGCTTCGCGACGTTCGAAGGCAAGGATGCAGTGGAAAGCATCCAGGGCAGATGGGTCATAGAGCTTGCGGAAATGACGGGCTACTCGAAGTCCGCAGAAAACATCATCAAGCAGTTCCTCTCTCGCACGAGCGACTTTTTCCGTATGCCGTTCGGACGCCGAGCCGCCGAGTACCCGCGCAAATGCGTATTCTTCGGCTCATGCAACGAGACCGAGTTCCTACGCGACCTCACGGGTAACCGCCGTTTCTGGCCGATTGATGTCGGGCTGACGCCCGCACCGAAGAGCATCTGGACCGATCTGCCGCGTGAGGTGGATCAGATCTGGGCAGAGGCGGTGCACAGATTCCGCGCAGGAGAACCTCTGTATCTGTCTCCGGCGTTGGAAGCTGCCGCCCAGGAAATGCAGGACGGTCACAGGGAAAGCAATGTTCGCGAAGGTCTGATCAAAGAGTTCATGCAGAAGCCTGTCCCTCGGGATTACCAGGCAATGCCGCTGCGGGAGCGTCTGATCTTCTGGAGCGGTCTCGTGGAAGACAAGGGAGAACTCATCAGGCGTGACCGTATCTGTGCCCTCGAGGTCTGGTGCGAGTGTCTGGACGGCGATCCAAAACTCATGAAGCGCAGCGATGCCAAGGAGATCAATCTGATTCTGGAACACCTCCCGGGCGTCACACGCCTCGGGAAGGTCGCCCGTTTTGGATACTGTGGCGTCCAAAGAGGCTTCCTGATCACAAGCTGAGCGCGCCTGTAACAAAACGTGTAACATAGGCGTAACATAGGTGTAACATTGCGTGTAACGTTACACGATTTGTTACACGTTTGTTACACGCAATGTTACACGCCTAAACCCTTGTATCTCTAAGGTTTATACTACTTTTGTAACAATGTAACATTATTTCCTTATAACTAAAAAATTAGGCAATTAGGCAACGAGTTAGGCAATATTTAGGCAGCCTAAATAGCCTAATTAAAACCTCTCATAAACGCGCGCGCGAGATGTTACAGCTAGGAGGTGAACGCATGCAGGAACGAGAAATTGAGATGCTGCTGCGCGATGGTGTGCGGCAACTGGGTGGAAAGGCGTATAAGTGGGTGTCTCCGGGGAACGCTGGTGTGCCCGACCGCATCGTCGTGCTGCCGGGCGGCACGGTGCACTTTGTCGAACTCAAGAATGATGGCGGGCGGCTGACACGTCTGCAGAAGGTGCAGCAGGCGAATCTTCGCGGGCTGCGATCTGAGGTCGTCACACTGTACGGCGCGGACGCTGTGCGGGCGTATCTGGCGCAGGTAAAGGAGCTGATAGGCAATGGAGCTGAAGCCGCACCCGTATCAAAGGTATTGCATTGAGCGCCTGATCGCCGATCCGCGCGTTGCCCTCTTTCTGGATATGGGGCTTGGCAAGACGATCATCACACTCTCTGCAATCTATCAGCTGAAATACGCGCTGTTCGCCATCCGCAGGGTGCTCATCATTGCGCCGAAGAAGGTGGCGGAGGCGACGTGGCAGCGCGAGGCAGCGAAATGGGACGGGGTACATATCCTGCGCATACAGACCGTTCTCGGCTCATCTGCGCAGCGGCTGCGGGCACTGAATACGCCCGCCGATATCTACATCATCAACCGGGAGAATGTCCCCTGGCTGGTGGAGCACTACCGCAATGACTGGCCGTTTGATATGGTGGTCGTGGATGAATCCAGCAGCTTCAAGAATCCGCGTGCCAAACGATTCAAGGCGCTGGCGTACATGTATCCGCACATCGATCGGACGGTGATTCTCACGGGGACGCCAAGTCCGAACGGGATCATCGACCTTTGGAGTCAGATCTATCTGCTGGATCGGGGCGAGCGTCTCGGCAGCACCTTCTCAGGCTTTCGTAATCGGTACTTCACGCCGGGGCAGCGGTCACGTGACATCATCTATACCTACGACCCGAAAGAAGGCGCTGAGGAGGCAATTACGGCCGCCATATCCGATATTTCGGTAAGCATGAAGGCGGCGGACTATCTGGATCTGCCTGCGGTCATCGAGGATACGATTCCCGTTGTGCTGGACGCAAAGGCACGCAAGGCGTATGACAAGCTGGAGCGGACGATGGTGTTGGAGCTCCTCCGGAGCGGGGAGCAGATCACGGCGGCGAGTGCTGCGGCACTCTCGAACAAGCTGCAGCAGCTTGCAAATGGAGCGGTATACAACGAGGAGCATGTGTTCAGCATGGTACATGACTGCAAGCTGGAGGCGTTCGTGGAGCTGATTGAGCGGCTGGGGGGGAAATCCGCGCTGGTATTCTATAACTTTCAGCACGATCTGGCAGTGATTCTCGAAGATCCTCGACTGCATTCGCTGCGTGTGCGCGTGCTGCGCGGGGCAGAGGATGAGCTTGCGTGGAACCGCCGCGAGGTGGATATCCTTCTTGCACATCCCGCGAGTGCGGCGTACGGACTGAACCTGCAGGATGGAGGCAATCACGTCATCTGGTACGGGCTGAACTGGAGTCTCGAACTTTACCAGCAAGCGAATAAGCGCCTGCACCGTCAGGGACAGACGCAGACCGTCATTATCCACCATCTTGTTTCTGAGAATACGCGCGATGAGGACATCTTGCGCGCGATCGGCATGAAGGAGCGGGCGCAGGAGTTTGTTCTGGAAAGCCTCAAAGCGCGCATCGATAAGTACAGAGTGCATTGAGGAGGACTACGAAATGCTGATTTTCATGAAGAATGCGAAGAAGTTTCTCGGGAAAGGAGATAGGCTGTCTGCACTGCACTATCATGCGGGACGTGTTTGCGCGGCGAACCCGCACAGCGTTGTCTGGGTGGAAGCCGTCGTAGAACGTGAGGGCTCGTTTAACGCTGAGACCGGCGCACCTGTGGAGAAAGTCGTACCGCCTGATCTCGATCGTGTCTTTCCGAGACTACCTGATCCTCCTGCATATGCGATCGTGGAGGCCGAGGAGTTCGCGAAAATCCTCGCGGTGCTGAAAGCCGTGGATGCGTGCGCACCTGATCGGAAGCACACGGATCACGTTATGCTGGTCTGGCGCAACGATGGACTCCGCATGTACGCGCGCGGGCAGAATCTCCGCGTGGAATACGTTCTTGCGGGGAAAACGGAGAACCTTGCAGCAGATCGGATACTCTATGCCGTTTTCAGCGCGAAGCTTCTGCTTCCCATCATCGAATATTTCCGACAGCGTAAGGCTCCCGTATTGTTCTATGCGACACCCAAGATTCGCACACCGCTGCGGATGGATGTGGACACGAAATTTTCAACGCCCTCCGGTGCGGTTCTCGCGCCAACGTACAAAATCGAGGAAGGCCGTTGGAAAGACGTGATTCCCGTTGCAGAGTTGCGCAAAGGAAATGAGAACTTGTAAAGTGCTGCATATCTGCAAGAATCCGCTGCACGAATGCAGCGTTGCAAGGCAGATCGTGTGATTTGTAAGGTTCGGTGCCGATATGGGCTGAAAGCCGCGCCGTTGCTACGTTTTTGACGGTAAGGTAAAGCGAGCGTTTTGTAAGGTTGGAGGCACAAAGCATGGCAACACAGAAATATCCGCAGAATTCGGAGAAGAACGAGTACCGCTATATTGACTGCTGGTGGCTCGATCAGGTTGCGACCGGGCTGACAGCGGGCGCGGAGAGGCATCCCGGTGAAACATGGAAGGATATCCCCGCCGATGAACACGCTGCACGGGCACTGCGGCATCTGGCACTCTACCGTATGGGCGACCGCAGTGAGCCGCATCTGGTCAATGCCTCCATGCGGTGCATGATGGCGTGTGTGATGGATGCGGAGGAAGCGAATGACGGCGAAGGAATATCTCTGGCGCGTCCGTGACGCCGAACAGGAACTGCGCCAACTCGAGATGGAATACAAGCAGACGCGGGACGATATGCTGCATCTCAAGGCAATCGAATACGATAAGGAGAGGGTCAGCACCTCGCGCATTGGTGATCTCTCGGATGCGATCGCCGCATTGGAGCAATATGCCGAAGATGTCAACGCACAGTGGGATCGCCTGATTGCCTTGCGGAAAGCTGCAAAGGTGTTGATTGATCGCGTACCGGATGGGCGCTATCGTGCGATATTGCTGGGGCGATACCTCTACGGGCAATCATGGGAACAGGTGGCTGTCGGCCTCGGGTACACCTATCGGTATGTGCTGTGGATGCACGGCAAAGCATTGCAGAGTTTTGCTGTCTTCGGAAAGTTCTCATAGAATCTCACATACAACATGTGCTATAGTATAGGCTGAGAAACATAAGGGCACGGCTGCGGCGGTGCTCTTTTTGTATGCGATGAAAACGGTAAGAAGGGAGGTGGTGCAGATGCCGAGAAAGCCGAAACGACCATGCCGCATGTCGGGCTGTCCGAATCTCACAGACCGAAAAAGCGGCTATTGTGACGTTCATGAGAAGTCGATGCAGCGACACTATGAGAACTTCACGCGTGGGTACAATCAGCACGAGAGGTATGGCAACGCGTGGCGCAGGATTCGCGATCGGCACATAGCACTCCATCCGCTCTGTGAGCAGTGCAAGGAGCAGGGCAGATATGTTCGCGCGACACTCGTGCACCACATCAAGGAGATTGCTGACGGCGGCACGCATGACGCGGATAATCTGATGTCGCTCTGCGTGTCTTGTCATGAGCGGATTCACCGGCGTGGCAGAGGCGACCGCTAGGCCCCCTAGGGGGCGGTGAAATCTCTAGAATGTCGTTGCTATGCGACCGGTGCTGGGGCATACGTGAAAAAATGGTAAATCAAACGGGGTATTAAAAAATGGGGTGAGAAGATGGCGCGGGACGGTACGAATCGTGGCGGCAGACGCCCCCGCGCCGGGAAAAAGCCGCAAACAATGTCGGATAGGGTCGCGCCGGGGCAGACGGCAAATGTTTTGGAATTTCCGGGAGTGGATCTCGGCAGTGCTGACGGCATGAAGGCGGCAGATCTATGCGGCACTGACATGCCGCGTCCAAGTGCATATCTGTCGGCATGTCAGAAGGATGGAAAGACGCTCGGTGCAGACAATATTTTTCGTGAAACGTGGCAGTGGCTCAAGGAGCGCGGGTGTGAACGTCTTGTAAGTCCTCGGCTCATCGAGAGCTATGCACAGTCATTCGCTCGCTATATCCAATGCGAGGAGGCTGTGAGTCAATACGGTCTGCTCGGCAAGCATCCGACCACGGGCGGCGCGATTGCAAGTCCGTTTGTACAGATGGCACTTTCGTTCCAGAAGCAATCCAATCTGCTTTGGTATGAGATCTTCGACATTGTAAAGCAAAACTGCACGACAAACTTCAGCGGCTCGGCGCAGGAAGATCCTATGGAGAGATTACTGCGGACGCGCATGCAAAAGTAGGGAGGTGACTCTTTGCGGAAATTGACGGACTACAAACCGACAAAGTTCATGGCAGAGGAAGCACACTACGACCAAGCCGCTGCGGACTATGCCGTAGGCTTCATCGAGTGTCTGTGTCACACGAAGGGGACGTGGGCAGGAAAGCCTTTCGAGCTCATTGATTGGCAGGAGCGCATCATTCGCGACCTCTTTGGCGTGTTGAAGCCGAACGGCTATCGGCAGTTCAACACGGCATATATCGAGATTCCGAAGAAACAGGGAAAAAGTGAACTCGCTGCCGCCATAGCGCTACTTCTCTGCTGTGGTGATGGGGAGGCTGGAGCAGAGGTATATGGTTGTGCTGCTGATCGGCAACAGGCAAGCATCGTGTTCAAGGTTGCTGCTGACATGGTGCGTATGTGTCCAGCACTCAACAAGCGGGTGAAAATCCTTGCTTCGCAGAAGCATATGAAATACCTGCCAACAAACAGCACCTATCAGGTACTCTCAGCAGAAGCTTATACGAAGCATGGGTTCAATATTCACGGTGTTGTATTTGATGAGCTGCACACGCAGCCGAATCGCAAGCTCTTTGACGTTATGACGAAGGGCTCGGGCGATGCGCGTATGCAGCCGCTCTACTTCCTCATTACGACAGCGGGGACGGATACGCAGTCCATCTGCTACGAGACGCACCAGAAAGCGAAGGACATTCTGGAAGGGCGAAAGTTCGACCCGACTTTCTATCCCGTGATCTACGGGGCCGGAGTCGAGGAGGACTGGACGGATCCCGCAGTTTGGAGAAAAGCCAATCCTTCACTCGGGATTACAGTTGGTATGGATAAGGTACAGGCGGCCTGTACTTCTGCGATACAGAATCCTACTGAGGAAAACAGCTTCCGCCAACTTCGTCTGAATCAGTGGGTCAAGCAGTCCGTGCGCTGGATGCCGATGGACAAATGGGATGCGTGTGCCGCTCCTGTGGATGCGGAAGCGTTGGAAGGGCGCCTGTGCTACGGCGGGCTCGACCTTTCGTCCACGATGGACATTACGGCATTTGTTCTGGTGTTCCCACCGACGGATGAGGATGAGGCGTTTGTCATCCTTCCGTATTTCTGGATTCCCGAGGAGAGCATTGACCTGCGTGTGCGTCGCGACCACGTTCCGTACGACGCGTGGCAGAGGCAGGGATACCTCATGACCACTGAAGGGAATGTCGTGCATTACGGATTTATCGAGGCGTTCATTGAGGAACTGGGCACGAAATACAACATCCGCGAGATTGCCTTCGACCGATGGGGCGCGGTGCAGATGGTGCAGAATCTTGAGGGGATGGGGTTCACTGTTGTCCCATTCGGGCAGGGCTTCAAAGATATGAGTCCACCGACCAAGGAGCTGATGAAGCTGACGCTGGAAAAGAAAATAGCGCACGGCGGGCATCCCGTCATGCGCTGGATGGCAGACAATATCTTCATTCGCACCGATCCTGCGGGGAACATCAAGGCGGACAAGGAGAAGTCCACAGAGAAGATTGACGGCGTGATTGCACTCATCATGGCGCTCGACCGTGCGATTCGGTGTGGGAATGATCCTGCGGTGTCCGTCTATGATACGCGGGGCGTGTTGGTGTTCTGAACAGGAGGTGATGCACATGAATTTTTTCAGCAGATTTTTTCGATCCCGGGACAAGCCTACGAATCTTCTCGGCGGCCTAGTCTTTTTGTTTGGACCGACGGCGGCGGGAAAGGTGGTCAATGAACGGACTGCTATGCAGACGACGGCAGTCTACGCCTGTGTGCGCATCCTCGCGGAAGCCATCGCGGGACTGCCACTTCATGTCTACGCATACAAGGGGCAGGGCAAGGAGCGTGTGCCAGCGCATCCGCTGTACTTCCTGCTGCACGATGCGCCAAACCCCGAGATGACGAGTTTCGTATTCCGCGAGACGCTGATGACGCATCTTCTTCTCTGGGGGAATGCCTACGCACAGATCCTGCGCGACGGCATGGGGCGGGTGATCGGACTCTACCCACTGCTGCCGGATCGGATGGATGTCGGCCGCGACAGTAAAACGGGCGAGCTGTATTATCTCTACACAAGGAGTACGGAGGAAAATCCGAATTTCAAAGCGGCGGGTCAGATTCGTCTGCGTCGTGAGGATGTCCTCCACATTCCGGGACTCGGCTTTGACGGTCTGGTCGGCTACTCGCCGATCGCGATGGCAAAGACGGCCATCGGCATTGCCATCGCGACGGAAGAGTATGGAGCGACGTTCTTTCAGAACGGTGCGCGGCCTGCGGGTGTGCTCGAACATCCGGGGGTGGTGAAAGATCCGGAAAAACTGAGAGAGAGCTGGCATTCGGTTTATGGTGGCACGAAGAACGTAGGAAAGATTGCGCTCCTCGAGGAGGGCGTGAAGTATCAGCAGATTGCCATTCCGCCCGAGGAGGCGCAGTTTCTACAGACACGAAAGTTCCAGATCGACGAGATTGCACGGCTCTATCGTGTGCCGCCGCATATGGTGGGAGACCTAGAGAAGTCCAGTTTCTCGAATATTGAGCAGCAGTCCCTTGAGTTCGTGAAATACACGCTGAATCCGTGGGTCGTGCGGTGGGAGCAGGCACTGCAGAAAGCATTGCTATCAAACAGGGAGCGGAAGGATTACTTCATCCGTTTCAATGTGGACGGGCTTCTGCGCGGGGACTACAAGAGCCGCATGGAGGGATATGCCATCGGGCGGCAGAACGGGTGGCTCTCTGCGAACGACATCCGCAGCATTGAGGACATGAATCCTATCAATGCAGACGAGGGCGGCGATCTCTATCTCATCAACGGGAACATGACAAAACTCGAGGATGCGGGACTCTTTGCAGGTCAGCCGCAGAAAGGAGAGGGCAATGAAGCGTAAATTTTGGAACTGGGTACGGAATGAAGGGGAGGGGCGGACGCTCCTGCTCGATGGTGTGATTTCGGACGAAACGTGGTGGGGCGATGAAGTCACACCTCAGATGTTTCGCTCCGAACTGAATGCCGCCGAGGGAGATATCACCCTCTGGATCAACTCACCGGGTGGGGACTGCTATGCGGCGGCGCAGATCTACAATATGCTCATGGAGTATAAGGGGAATGTTGCCGTGAAGATTGACGGAATCGCCGCCTCTGCCGCATCCGTTGTTGCGATGGCAGGATCGACCGTCGAGATTTCTCCTGTGGGCATGCTGATGATCCACAACCCTGCGACGATCTCGATCGGCGACACACACGAGATGGAGCGGACGATCACGTTCCTCTCCGAAATCAAGGAGGGCATCATCAATGCTTATGAGATCAAGACGGGGCTATCCCGTGCGAAGATTTCACGGCTGATGGATGCCGAAACGTGGATGAACGCAAAGAAAGCAGTGGAGCTTGGATTTGCGGATTCTGTTCTCTACGAGCATAGGGAACATTCCGCAGACGATACGGCAGACGGGTTGATCTTCTCCCGCGCTGCCGTCACGAACTCCCTGCTCTCCAAGATCGGGCAGGGGAAGACGAGGAATCATGTCGATGCGGAGCCGCTGAAAAGGCGGCTCTTTTCTATGGCACATTGAAGGAGGACTATTTATGGACAAGGTTTTGGCAATGCGCGAGAAGCGCGCCGCTCTCTGGGAGAACGCAAAGGATTTTCTGGAGGAGCATACGCATGACGGCCGCCTCTCGGCTGAGGATGCAAAGGCGTATGAGCAGATGGAGCAGGAGGTGCTGGCACTCGGCAAGGATATCGAGCGCATGGAGCGTCAAGCAATTCTCGACGCGCAGCTTTCGCAGCCGACGACGACGCCGATCACGAACACGCCGAAAGGAAGTGTCGGTGCAGAAAAAACAGGTAGGGCGAGCGATGCGTACCGTGAGGCGATGCTCCGCGCCCTCCGTTCGAAGTTCCAGCGGGTTGACAATGAGCTCATCGAGGGGACGGACGCGAGCGGCGGCTATCTTGTGCCAGAGGAGTATGACCACCGTCTGATCGATGTGCTGCATGAGGAGAATGTGCTGCGCCCGCTTGCGACGACGATCACGACGAGCGGCGAGCACAAGATCAACATCACTGCGACGAAGCCCGCGGCGGCGTGGATTGATGAGGGTGCGGCGCTGACCTTCGGGGATGCAACGTTCGCGCAGATGATTCTCGATGCGCACAAGCTCCACGTCGCGGTCAAGGTATCGGAGGAGCTGCTGTATGACAATGCGTTCAACCTCGAGCACTATCTGATCACCGAGTTCGGCAAGGCGCTCGGCGACAAGGAGGAGGAGGCATTCCTGCTCGGCGATGGGGCGCACAAGCCGACGGGGCTTTTGGAGGCGGCGCACGCACTCGAGACGGAGGAAGCGAAGCTCAAGGCAGATGAGCTGATTTCGCTGGTCTACGCACTGAAGCGTCCCTACCGCAAGAATGCAGCATTCATCGCGAACGATCAGACACTTGCGGCGATCCGCAAGCTGAAGGATGCAAACGGCGTCTATCTCTGGCAGCCGTCGTATCAGATGGGCGAGCCTGACCGTATTTTCGGCTATCCTGTCTATACGACGCCCTATATGCCGACTGTGGAGGCGGGCAAGATTGTTCTGGCGTTCGGGGATTATTCCTACTACAACATCGGGGATCGCGGCGTGCGCTCGATGCAGGTTCTCAAAGAGCTTTTCGCAGAGCACGGTATGGTCGGCTTTGTCATGAAGGAGCGCGTGGACGGCAAGCTGGTGCAGAAGGAAGCCGTGCAGGTGCTGAAGATCAAGGCGTAAGCTGCGGCGGCAGAGGGGAGGTGGTTTTATGCTTGTGCCGCTCGAGGAGGTCAAGCAGTACCTTCGCATTGATGGAAACGACGAGGATCTGTTTCTTTCGAGTTTTGCAGAGACGGCGGAGCAGCTTTGTATGGCGCTCCTGCGCGTAAAGGATCTGTCGGAGGTGGAGAATAGTGCTGTTGTACGGGTTGCGATTCTCTACGCAGTATCCTATCTCTACGAACACAGGGAGGAAGCCGACCACAGGGGACTCGCGCTGACGCTGCGTGCGTTACTTTTTGGCGTTCGAAGGGAGGTCTTTTAAGTGCGAGTGTCCATGAGTGAACTGCGTCATCGCATCACCATCCTCCGTCCCGTCACGGATACGGACGAGGAGGGAAATATTCTCTCCTCTCCTGTGGTGGAGTTCGGAAAGGCGTGGGCGCTCGTTCTTCCCTTTGCGGCAAAAATCTCCGACGGATACGCGGAGAAGGTGCAGGAGGTGGACTACCGCATCGTTATCCGGTATCGCACGGATGTGCGCGTGACTGACATCGTGGTGTGGAATGGGAAGCGGCTCACACTTGTTGCGCCACCCTATCCGCTTGGTGGGAAGAAGCGATGGCTTGTTCTGGAATGCAGGGAGTTGGTGGAAGATGGCTAGATATAGAGGTTTCGTCTCTGCCGAGAAGATCCTTTCGGAACTCGGCGCGGAGGCGACGGCTGCGGCAAAGGAAGCACTTGAGCGCGGAGCGGACGATGTGGTCGCGGAGGCAAAGAACCGCTGTCCTGTCTATACGGGAACAGATAAGCGTGTAGTGAAGGGCGCACTCCGTGATTCAATCCATAAGCGACTGCGCAGGAAGGACGGTTCTGTTTGGCGCATTGCGGCAGATGCAGAGTCTCAGGATGGCGTATTCTACGGCGTACTCGTTGAGTTTAGTCCGCGCATCAACCGTCCGTTTCTGTATCCCGCGCTTGATGCCAAGAAGGACGGGATCCGTTCTACCATCGTCGATGCCGTGCGGTCTGCCATTCGGAGGCGGGGGAAATGAGCACGGCACGGAGGGTGTATCAGGCACTTGTACGCTCAAAGGAGTTGACACAGCTTCTTGCACACGGGAAGAAGAGCATCTATCACGGGCACAGTCCCAATGCAGGGACGTATCCCGTTCTCGTTTACTCCGTTATTTCGGATGTTCCTGCGCTCTCGGCAGACGGTGCGGAACTGGAACGGCGCGTGACGGTGCGTATCCATATCCTGACGAAGGATGGACGGTTTCGGGAGATTCATAAAGCCGTAAAAAGTGTGCTTCTGCCGCTTGGCTTTATCCGTGCACAGACGCAGGAGATTATCGAGAAAGATATATTCGTTGAAATCACAGATTACAGAACAGCAATGGAGGGAGAATAAAATGCCAAGTCCAACACCAACAGGAAAGCCCGCAGGGAATCTTACAAGCGGGCAGTTCATCAACATCCAGAAACTTCATATCGCCAAGATGCTCACCG